>SDBV01003627.1_pt1 | contig 22585 bp, 31 predicted proteins | sample 2277081 | NCBI WGS metagenome assembly SDBV01 (sample SAMN10402039, study PRJNA504765) | marine sediment metagenome | isolation source: marine sediment core GS10_PC15, 223 cmbsf | place: Arctic Ocean: Southern Knipovich Ridge | collected 2010 | reverse complement strand
TTGACAAAAGGACTTTGCGGCTTATCTAGGCCGATCTTTTGAAAAAAGAGCTCAAGAGAATAAAAACTTATCCCTCGCCCGGTAGCGTGACTGAACCCTAAAATTAAAAGCAAACCGCCAATTACCGCCCGCAGCCAGCGCACAAAAGAGCTCGGTTCTTCGCCAGCAAGTCCCAGTGATTGTCCAAAGGCGGCCCCTAGAATTCCTATCAGTGAGCCAAGTAATATATTAAATGTAGTTACGCCAAGAGCGGCAATAAGCCCAGAAAGCAAAATCCTCTTATTATTATTTGCTTCTTCCCCTGGCTCTTCGGTAGTGTAATATTGAGCGAGATAAGCGGGAAGAACGGTAAAAGAACAGGGATTAAAGAAACTGGCAACGCCGGCGACTACAGCCACAAACAGTAATCCGAAAGTCGCCCCGCCTTGCATCACATTGAGAATAAACCAGATAAAAAGTCCGTAGCCGCCAGCTACTAAAGCAAGAATAATAACAAAAAGAAGGATAAGTCTACCCGACCCTTTTAACAGCATAGCTCCCTATTCTAGGATATGGCTCACTCGTGGGTCTTTTTCACGTAGACCCGGATTTCGTTACCTTCCTCTTCTATTCCCAAACACTCGTGCTCAGTAGCCTCGCACCAAGCCGGCATATCTTGCTTTATCCCCTTATCATTAGCCAGTAAGGCTTGCCTGCCTCCCCAGGCGGACAACCCTCTTGGAGGCGATGAGCTTTTTCGGTGTCGGATAGAGAACTCTAGCTGGGTTTGACGAGTCTGTTCTCTTAGATAGTCTAGAGGGACTAAGCGGACCGGTCAGGTCTACAGTTTGCTCTACCTAAAACCACATAGTGGCATCAGCATCTAGAACCAGGTCGTTCAGTGTAGCCGCGCCCACAACCTTGGCTTCTGGTATGAAGTCTCCCCGGTCGAGGTTGAGCAACTGGGTACTCTGTTCACAGACAAGGAATTTGACTCCGGCTGCCGCTGCTTGGTCCATTATTTCCTTCACGGTGGGGAAGCTGCCCTCTCTGACCGTATCTGCCTCACCTTTCTTTACCACCGTTATTCCCAGACCCAGGAAATAAATGGTAGCATCAATATCCATCGCCTTGGCGGTCATGCCCAGGACGAAAGGTGAGTAAAGACGCTTTGGTGTATCAATACCGCTTGTTTGAACGTAAAGGATATGCTTTTTGTCAGCCATAACTACCTCCTATTTTTCTTTTAGTATGAAAAATCTCATACCTTCATCGGTTTTCTCTATCTCGAGCATTTTCTGCCCGGTCCGTTTGGCCCAAGCCTTGAGATCCTCCTCAGCAGCGGGGTCATCTGCCAATACCTCTAGGATTTCACCGATAGCAAGCTTGTCCATTTCCCGTCTGGTATTTACAATTGGTATTGGACAGTAGAGGCCTATGCAATCTAAGATTTGATGAGCCCGCTTCGCTGACTTAGAATCTACCATAGTTTAAGCTTCCTACAACAGGGCGACTTAGAAGACACATCGTGCTTTCCTTCTTTAGGTGTATTCAACCTTTAATATCAGCCCCGCAATTGGGGCATACCTTATCATCCGCGGAGACAGGCTTTTGGCACTTGGAACAGTAGCATATAGTTAAGCTACAAGCCTGGCACCAAGGTAAATCTGCCGCCTTTATCTCCTCATCACAATAGGGACAAAAACAGTGCCCTTTTTCTAGTTTATTCTCGGCTCCCATTATTCCTCGCCTTCTTTTTGTTGACTATAAAAATCAACATAGTGCACTTTATCATAAAATAGAAAGTTTGTCAACGATATTTGAAATATCTTATTTCTTACCTCCTTCGGCTTTTTTGCTCAGGTAATCTTGAATAGCTTTGTTTAGAGCTTGGGCGCCAAGGTTGGAGCAGTGAAACTTTTGCTTAGGTAATCCCTCCAACTTATCAGCCACTAACTTGGGAGTGATTTTCTTTGCCTCTTCCAGCGTCTTGCCCTTAGCCATCTCACTAACCATGCTGGAAACGGCAATCGCTGCTCCGCAACCGAAGGTTTTGAATTTAACATCTTCCAGGCGATTATCTTGAACCTTAATGTAAAAGGTCATCATATCCCCACATACTGGATTGCCCATCTCCCCAATACCATCAGGATTCTCGATCTCCCCCACATTACGAGGATTCATAAAGTGTTCCATTACCTTTTCACTGTAAACTGGCATCTTAATTGCTCCCTTTGCTGGCTTTGGTAAATTTGGCATACAGTGGTGACATCTGCCTCAGCCTGTCCACAATAGGGGACAGCACCTCAAGGACATAATCTATATCTTCAGCGGTATCATCTATACCAAAGCTGAAAAGGAGGGAACCCTGAGCCAGCGCATGGGGTATTCCCATGGCGATGAGTACATGAGAGGCTTTAAGAGCTCTCGAGGTACAGGCTGAGCCGCTAGTGACAGCTACCCCCCGGCTATTTAATAACATAAGCATGGATTCGCCTTCAATGAACTCCACACAGAAGCTGGCGTTTCCCGGAAGGCGATGCTGAGGATGACCAGTGACCACTACGTGGTTAATCTTAGCCGGCAGTTCCGTCAGCAAGCGGTCACGGAGATGAGTGAGGTGCTCTATTCGAGCTGCCATGTTGGCGGTAGCTAACTCAGCCGCCTTACCAAGACCTACAATAGCTGGGACGTTCTCTGTTCCGGCACGCCGTCCTCCCTCTTGGACACCACCATCCAGGAGAGGCATAATGCGCACTCCCCTCCGTAGCCAGAGGGCACCTACTCCTTTGGGACCGTAGAACTGGTTTCCCGCTAGGCTCAAGGCGTCTACCCCCAGCTTTTTTACGTCAACAGGAATAGTCCCCGCCGTAGCCACAGCATCAGTATGGAAAACCACATTATTCTCTTTGGTTATCTTAGCAATCTCCCGTATTGGCTCTATGGTGCCTGCCTCACCATTAGCCTGCATAACCGATACCAGTACGGTGTCTTTCCTCAGGCTTTTTAGAACATCTTCAGGATCAACCACGCCGTATTTGTCCACCGGAATCAGAGTCAGCTCAAAGCCCCACTTCTCCAGCGTTCTCGCTGAGTGCAGTACCGAGAAATGATCAATAGATGAGACTATCACATGCTTACCCTTGGCTTGTTGAGCTAACGCTAGTCCCTTGATAGCGAAATTATTGCTCTCCGTGCCGCTGCCGGTGAAGATTACTTCCTCGGCGCCAGCGCCAATAAGCTGAGCCACCTGGGCTCGGGCAGCGTCCATGGCTTCCCGGGCAGTATCTCCCCAGCCATGAAGACAGGATGGGTTGCCAAAGGCCTCAGCCAGATAAGGCATCATCGCCTCACGAACCTCGGGGAGAAGAGGGGTGGTGGCAGCATTATCTAAATATACCTTTCTTATGGTTTTATTCTCCATCAGGCACTCTCCGTTTATCAACTAAGATTATTGTAGCTCAGGAGCTAATCCTTGTATGCGACTTTAGTCTCATTTTGGGTGACGTGTGGTTAGAACTCTTGCCGCTTCATTATTAGTAAGTCCTTTCACATAGCTCAGGTCAATTATTTCGTTTTTGGGCTCTCTTCAATTCACTTCGTAATGTCCGAAAAAGCCGCTGCTCACTTCGGGCGTGGACTTCAAATAGTTTACGTGTGTGGGCTAGATAGCTCCGCACACCCCACACTCTTTCTTCCCATACTTCACGAGACGAGCCGCCAATGGTTAACTCGGCAACATCCTTTTTCAATTTGGTGAGGTGCTCTCTAATCCCCTTGTGCTCAGAGAGCAAGGCACGCAAGGCTGAAGCTAGCATCTTGCCGCCGTGCTGTTCAAAGGCAGTTAAAAGACCTGTTTCTTCACGATTAAAGTGCGCTTGAATCCCTTGGTCAATTATTTCTAGTGACTCCTGCCAGTTCTGTAGGCCTTGCTTCTGGTTGCTTAACCTCCCGGGGACAAAATCTTCTCTGGCTACGTCCAGTCTCAGTAAGGCGCTGGCATCGTTAGTTACCTGCTCCAAAGCCTGAACTTTTCCAATAATCTGCTTATGCTCCTCAATTATCTTGTCGATCAAATCAATAGTCTCTTCCATAGGTTCACCTCCGCGAAATTCGGCTCCCAACTCGTCAAGCCACTGATTCATAGTGAGAGGGCTTGGTAGATGGTTTATGCAATTAAATAATGATTAGGGATAATAATATCGGCAATTGCTGCCCTAGCTCAGGGATACAGCTGGTGTCCTTCATCATCCTCAACAATGATAGCGTTCTCAGGGCAGCTTTCAGCAGCCTCTAAAAGGGTGTCATCATCAATAGAGGAAGGGTCGAGGACTACGGCTTTGTTCTCTTCATCAAGTTTGAAGACTGTTGGTGCGTAAGCAACGCAATTGCCGACACCGATACACAAATCCCTATCTACTCTCGCTTCCACGGCTCACCTCCCTGATAGTCCAAGCCAGCTGGTTATTCCACTACTTATATTGTATCATCCAATGTCGCAATTTGCCTAGTCGCAATTTGCCTATTGAAAAACCAGTTACTAACCTAAATTAATTCTTATTAATCTCACTTCACTCGACTCTTTCGCTAGCTTGTCCGTTTTCTCGCTCATTAGACCATCATGGGCGTGTGCTATAATATAGTTGTTAAAATACAAAAAAGCAACTCCTGACGGGTTCTCCTATATTTGGTTAAGGAGGTAGTACAATGTGGTTTGACGGCATGGGCTGGTGGATGATTTTCGGTGGACTATGGATGTTAGTATTTTGGGGTTGACTCATTGCTCTTATCGTCTGGGGGATTACAAAGTTGACTAGGCGAGGTGATTCTGTCCCGAAACAGAACCCGCTGGATGTGGTTAAAGAACGCTACGCCAGGGGAGAGATATCTAAGGAAGAGTTTGAGCAACTCAAGAAGGATTTGTCCTAGCTCTTAATCCTTTTCACAATCGAAGAGGCACCCCTACGTCTTCTGGGTTGTGGCCTGGCTCCCTTAAGCATCATGTGACATTTTGCCTTTAAGCGAGTAAAAAACTTGACGAGGATAATACTGTATGGTAGTATGTAGTATTCCTTAAATATTTCACCTGCTCCATAGCTATTAGTTAATAAGGAGGAAATTAAACAGGATGCCTACAGCAATAAGACAATACCGATATACCAAGGATAAGCCCTCTCTTCTGGCAAGAATGAAGAAGATAGAGGGGCAGACTAAGGGTATTCAGCGAATGATTGAAGAGGACCGCTACTGTATTGATATTGTTCAACAGTTAACTGCCCTCTCTGGGGCTGTGGATGAGGTCTCGCTTCTCATCCTCCAGGGTCACATCGAGGGCTGTGTCACTGATGCCATTCGTGAACAACGCGGCGAGGATTACATCAAGGAGCTGGTGGGGACGATACGAAAGGCGATGAAGCGGTAATACCAGTTTTTGACTTCAATGATGGTTTTGCACAAGAGAGGCTCACGGGAGATAAAGGAAAATAAGGCCAACCATATATAAGTTGGTATGGAAAGGAAGCAGGGGAGACAAGATGTGTCATCTAATTTTACTTATGCCAGTACTGGGACTTTCATTGTTCTGGTTCGTGCCTCTCAGCTATGCCTTGCCTAGCTATGTATTTATAGTGTTGATATCGGCTTTTCTCTACTGGCTGGTAACGAAGGCGATGAGGAAGCCTGTACAGGATGGATTCCAGAGTCTAATCGGCACTGAGGCTGAGGTGGTATCTAAACGGGCACCGGACAATTCTGCTCAATATCTAGTTCGCTCTCAAGGTGAAGGTGAGCTATGGAGCGCCTACTCCACGGATGTTCTGGAAATTGGAGAGCAGGTGAACATAGTGGCGGTAAAGGGAATCGGCGTGGTTGTTGAGCGAGTGGATGGTGGCGGTCATGTCCATTGAGTCTGTAGATACAAATTGAAGATGTAAAGAGGGCTTAGGGATTGTGGGGCTCGCCTATGAGGGAAGGTGAGAAAGGGAGCTATTGATGCTGGAAGTAGGCATTTACGGATTCTGGCCGGTGGCGGTGATTAGTGCCGTCATATTCATCGTCTTTGCTCTGAGCTTCCTAAAACCGAAAGGGAAGCAGGAGTGGCGCTCCATGGGGGCTTTTAGTGCCTTTGTGGTGGCCTTGTTTACTGAGATGTTCGGTTTTCCACTGACCATCTATCTTCTTACCTCAATACTGGGGAATAGATATCCGGTTATCGACCCGTTCACTCATATCAACGGTCATCTCTGGGTGGCTCTCTCCGGGGGCTCTACCTTTGTTTGGGTGATGGTTATGTTGCTCAGCGGTGCAGCTATAATCAGTGGGCTGATAATAATGGGCAAGGCCTGGAAACAGATACACAAAGCCAATGGCGAAATGGTAACTTCCGGGCTTTATCGCTTGGTAAGGCACCCTCAGTATTTCGGCCTTTTCCTGATTACAGTGGGCTTTCTTATCCAATGGCCGACGATTATCACCTTTGCTATGTGGCCCATTTTGATGCTGATGTATTACCGACTGGCGCGTAAGGAAGAAAGGGAAATGGAAAGTCGCTTTGGCGACCAATATGTTACCTATAGACAGCAGGTACCTATGTTCTGGCCACGGCTGGCAACGGCATCGCTGACAGCAAAGGCGTGAAGCTGGTTGGAGTAAAGAATAATGAATGGCATTGTCATTAACATAGACCCGGTAATCTTCCATCTCGGAGCTTTTCAGCTTCGCTGGTATAGCTTGGCTATAACACTGGCAATCGTAGCGGCGGTGCTGATAGCAGCGCACCAGGGCAAAAAGAAAGGCATTGCGACAGAAGAAATCTACTCCCTCGCTCTCTGGGTGGTGATTGCTGGGGTGGTAGGCGCCAGACTGTTCCATGTAATAGATCAGTGGGAATACTATGCAGGTAACCCGCTTCAGATATGGCAAATTCAGCGGGGAGGTCTGGCTATCTGGGGTGCGCTGGTGGGAGGAGGAGTGGCAGCCATTGTCTATGCTAGGATAAGACGCATTCCGCTGGGTCGTCTTGCTGATGCCTTAGCTCCAGCCTTACTTACCGCACATATAATAGGCAGGGTTGGTTGCATTATCAATGGGGATGCCTATGGCGGGATTACCAGTTTGCCCTGGGCTTTCATTTATACCCATCCAGGCGCCTCAATCCCTGGTAACCTGTTTGGTTTACCAACACATCCCTACCCAGTATATGAGATAATCTGGAATGCGATAGCCCTGCTGGTCATATTACGGCTTGACCGTCACTTCAAGAAAGAGGGCTTAGTGTTCCTGAGCTACCTGTCGCTCTACTCCCTTGGGCGTTTCGTTCTTACTTTTGTGCGGCAGGAGAACCAGTTCTTCTGGGGATTGCAGCAGGCTCAAATAATAGCCGTGTTTACTCTTATTGCCTCCGTAGCAGCCTTGATGTATTTGGTCGGTAAGCGAGTAGTGTCTGAGAAGCTAACTGAATTATGATTCCAGAAAGGGGGTGAAGTATTTTGTAGATGACTTGCAGGCGAGAGTTACAAAATTATGGAAGGAGAAAGATAGATGAAGAAATTGCTATTGATAGGCTCGATTGTGCTGGTTCTAGGACTTTTAATTGCCGGCTTTACTACCCCCATATTTGCTCATGACCCTGGTGATAGTGGTGCTATACCGGCAAATGAGGAGACGTGGGAAGCCATGCATGAAGCCTGTGAGAACGGCGATTGGGAGGCAATGGCTGAAGCTGCTGAGGAGGTGCATGGAGAGGAATTTGGCTATATGGGTGGCCATATGGGCGGAGGCATGATGGGTTGGTAGCGGGATTATAATTTGTAATAATAGGTTATAATAATGATAGAAGATTGAAAATTATGACGAAAGGAGGTGAAAAAGATGAAGATTGTGAGCTTATGCGGCTCAGGACATTGTCCAGTAGTCAAGTTAGATGGTGAGCGTGTGGAGATAGGCGAGAAGGACAACACCTGTGTCTTGACCAAGAGTGAGTGGGAAACCCTGAAGCAGAAGATACTAAATAAAGAAATCTAGAAGCCGAGGAGCCGAAACTGGGAGCGGTTAGCTCCCAGTCGCTAGGTAAAACCTAGCCCGAGGAGGCTAGTAAAAGATGTCTAACGAAACTAAGCAGACAAAGAAGATAGTCCTTCCGGTAACAGGCATGACCTGTGCTTCCTGTGTAGCTACCATCGAGAAAGGGCTTTCCAAGATGTCCGGAGTATCCCAGGCCAATGTCAATTTAGCCAGCGAAAAGGCGTCTGTTGAATATGACCCAAGCAAAGTGGATACAAAGGCATTGATGGATACCATCTCGGATGTGGGCTATGGCGTGGTATTGGAGAAAACAATCTTCAGCGTGGGTGGCATGACCTGTGCCTCCTGTGTGGCCAACATTGAGAATGCTCTGGCAAAGGTGCCGGGGGTAATCTCCGCCAATGTCAACCTGGCTAGCGAGAAGGCAACTGTGGAGTATCTGAGTGGTGAGGCGGGTATGGCAGACTTCAAGCGAGCGGTGGAAGGAGCCGGATATAGCATCCGGGCTGAGGTTAGCGCTGAGGGCATTGCTGAGCCTGATGCAGTGATGGCGGTTGCTCGCCGTGAAATTCGCGCTCTGAAGACCAAGCTAATCTTTGCCGGCACCATAGGTTTTTTCATGCTTCTTATCGCCGTCTCTGAGTTCTCTGGAGGGTGGATGCCTTCATTTTTGGGTAATCACTACCTCCTCTGGGTGCTGGCCACGCCGGTTCAGTTCTGGGCGGGCTGGCAGTTCTACCGAGGCGCCTGGGCAGGCTTAAAGCACAAGAGAGCCAACATGAATACCCTTATTGCCGTTGGTACATCGGCGGCCTATTTCTATAGCGTGGTTGCCATTCTATTGCCTGGATTTTTCGCCGCTGGTGGTCGTGAGGCCAGCGTCTATTTTGATACCGCAGCCATCATTATTGCTCTTATCCTGCTGGGGCGCTTCCTGGAGGCCAGGGCTAAAGGTCAGACTTCAGAGGCTATCAAGAAGCTCATCGGTATGCAGGCCAAGACCGCCAGGGTAGTGCGCCAGAACGAGGAATTAGACATACTGGTGAAGGAGGTGGTGGTCGGAGACATCGTCATCGTGCGGCCCGGGGAGAAGATACCGGTGGACGGCGTCATTAAAGAGGGCTATTCCAGTGTTGACGAGTCCATGGTTACCGGCGAAAGCATGCCTGTAGAAAAGGGGGCTGGCGATGAGGTCATTGGCGCCACCATCAACAAGACCGGCAGCTTTCGCTTTGAAGCGACCAAGGTGGGCAAGGATACAGCACTGGCCCAGATTATCAAGCTGGTGGAGGAAGCTCAGGGGAGCAAGGCTCCTATCCAGAGACTGGCCGATATTATCTCGGCCTACTTTGTACCTGCCGTCATTGTTGTTGCCATCATTACCTTTATCCTATGGTACATTTGGGGCCCAGTTCCAGCACTGACCTTCGCCCTACTTAACTTTGTTGCTGTGCTCATTATTGCTTGCCCCTGTGCCCTTGGGCTGGCGACTCCTACCGCTATTATGGTAGGCACGGGCAAGGGAGCTGAGAACGGCGTCCTTATCCGCAGTGGCGAGGCTCTGGAGACTGCCCATAAGATAAAGGCTATCATACTGGATAAAACCGGCACTCTCACTCAGGGGAAGCCGGTGGTAACCGATGTAATAGCCGTTACTGGCTTCAGAGAAGAGGAGCTACTCAGGGTGGCAGCCTCGGCGGAGCGAGGCTCCGAGCACCCCCTGGGAGAGTCTATCGTCAATGCTGCCAAGGAAAAGAACCTTGTCCTGACCGATGCCACTGAGTTTAATGCTATCCCCGGTCATGGTATTGAAGCCAAGATAGATGGACAGAAGGTACTTTTGGGTAACTTGAAGCTGATGCAGGAGCAGGGACTCCCACTGGATGGCCTGGAGGAAAAGGCTGCCCAACTCTCCAATGAGGGGAAGACGCCCATGTTTCTGGGCATTGGCAGTCGAGTGGCAGGGATAATTGCCGTGGCTGATACCTTAAAGCCAAACTCAAAAGAGGCAGTGAGGGAGCTGCATCGTCTGGGGCTTGAAGTAGTCATGCTCACCGGTGACAACCGGCGCACTGCTGAAGCCATTGCCAAACAGGTGGGCATCGACCGCGCTCTGGCTGAAGTGCTCCCGGAACATAAGGCCCGGGAAGTCAAGAAGCTCCAGGAGGAAGGGAAGGTGGTGGCGATGGTGGGTGACGGGATAAATGATGCTCCTGCGTTAGCTCAGGCGGATGTGGGCATTGCCATCGGCACCGGGACGGATGTGGCTATGGAGGCAGCGAATATTACTCTTATCGGCGGCGACCTGAGAGGAGTGGTCACTGCCATTTCCCTCAGCAAGCGAACTTTGAGGATTATCAAGCAGAACCTGTTCTGGGCCTTTGCCTATAATGTTTTCCTGATACCGGTGGCTGCTGGTGTATTATACTTTGTTTTCGGTCAGAGCGGGACGCCGCCAGGATTACAGTTTTTCCTGGGCGATTTCGGCTTCCTTAACCCGATGCTAGCAGCTCTTGCTATGGCATTAAGCTCGGTAACCGTGGTCACCAATTCCCTGCGTTTGCGAAGTTTCAAACCTGCCCAATTCACAGACAAATCAAAGGAGGTGTCTAAAATGGCTATTGACCCGGTCTGCAAGATGGATGTAGAGGAGAGCACGGCAGCGGCTACTTCTGAGTACAAAGGCAAGAAATACTACTTCTGTGCCGTGGGCTGTAAAAAGGCTTTTGACCAGAGCCCGGAGAAATATCTAGCTGAAGAGAAGTAGTAGGTTCAGCATCAGAGCTGACTATGAAACCTGGCCAGCTTATTCTGGTGTGACCACGTGCTGGGTAATTTCTAGGTTGCAGCTTTGATGCTGTTTACATCATTTCTGGCATTTCTCTGCCCACTCCTTCTGTTCATGGGCAAAGCCACATTCTTCATAGACATAGAGGGGCTTCCGCCACCAAGGCTAGCCCTCAGTGGAGGTAGTTAATCAGGATTTCTAGCGTCATATCAAAGAGAAAGAAGCGACCTGGCTTGGTTCTATTCCAACTATTCATTGTTGTAGGACTCCTGGCCGTGGTGTGGTTTAGCTTTGGACAAAATGTCCTGACTCCCCAAAAACAATTGAGTGTACCTGAACAGTTGGGGAAGCTGGAGCTCATCGGTAGTATTGAAGGCTCTGAAGCCCTAGCTCAAATTAGGGGGCTTCATGGCATCGATATTGAGCTGGTGAGTGTCTATATTGCAGAGTATGTTCGTGGCAACGAACAAGTCATCGTCTGGGTTGGTAGAACGGAAAATAGCACTGCTGGGGCAGAGCTTACCAAGAGGATGCTCCAGGCTATAGAAAAGGGGGGCTCAGGCTTTAGTAACCTCCAACGGTTAGCCCTCGCTGACCACGAGGTTTTCCGAGTTGAGGGACCCGGTGGGGAACATTTCTTTTATAACTCTAGACAGCTGAGGCAGGAGGTTGTCTGGGTGACCATAGAAGCAACTGATGTGATGCCTCTCCTGGAACAGGTACTCAAGACTTTCTGAAAGGACGGAAAATGAGCAAATTTGTTAAAAGTTCGGTGTTCGCTATCTCCATTCTTGTGGCAGCAGTTTTAGTCGCCGGATGCTCCTCACGCTTTGAGCCTCAGCAGAAAGAAGGCACTTTTACCCCTTCCCCCTCGTCTGGTTCTACTTCTCATGAGCCCATTAGTGGGCTGGTTCAATCTAACGCCGGAGGGAGTGTAACCATTGATGTTGAATGGGTTAAGGCAGGGGATGGCTCCCTCATATTTCATGTTGCCATGAACACTCACTCGGTAGACCTGGACCAGTATGACCTGGGAGAGTTGGCTATGTTACGGGATGATACGGGCAACGAATATCACCCTGTCTCCTGGGATTCCGCCCCTGGGGGTCATCACCGCCAGGGTACTCTGACTTTTCCTATTCCTGATTCCCTGAGTCAGGGGAAGGCTAAGTATGTGGAGATAATGATTCGAGATGTAGCCGGCATTGAGGAAAGGGTTCTCAAGTGGGAGCTATGAAAAGACATTTTTTGGTTGGAGTAGGGGGCGCTGTCTTACTACTCATAGTCTATCTGGGTCTTATCACTCTGGCGCAGGACTTGACACATGCCCTGGAGCAGACGGCTGAGCTATGGTACTGGGTATTGGCCTTAGCCGGCGGGTTTGGGATTCAGGCCGGGCTATTCTCTTTTATCAGGCAGAGTATCCGTGAGCGCCGAGCAGCTACCACTGGCTCTGTAGCTGCTTCTGGAGGTGTCTCCGCTGGTTCAATGGCGGCATGCTGTGCCCACCACCTGAGCGATATCCTGCCTCTCCTGGGCCTGTCCGGGATGGCTATCTTTTTGGTCCGCTATCAGCTCTTTTTCATCATCGTTGGGGTTCTCTCCAACATTGTAGGCATAACCGTTATGCTGGAGACCATCCAGCGCCATGGCTTGTCTGACAGGTTAGGACGCTGGAAGTGGAAGATGAACTGGGTCAAAAGGGGGACGATGGCTTCGGCAGTGCTCATCATCGTAGCCACCTTTTTCCTTACTTCTTAATAACTCAAACGGCGTAAAATTCTAAATGCAGCAAGAGACAATTGTGGGAAAGAAGCAGGTCTGGCGCTAGCAATAGAACCGGGATTAGGAGCGGCTCATTCCAAAGGAATAGCGTGCTCGGTAATTTCTAGGTTGCAGCTTTGATACTGTTTACACCATTTCTGGCATTTCTCCGCCCACTCTTTCTGTTCATAGGCAAAGCCACATTCTTCACAGATGTATAATGTCTTTCCGTTTGTCTTCTTTTTCTTTACCATTGTTTTTCCCAGCTACTTAATTGAAGTATAGCGCAAAATTCCTAGAGTTTATATTTCCTTTAAATTCTTGAATTACGATATAATGAGTATCCATTAGGATAAGCGGTATTGGAAGCGAAGCGGGGATAAATTCACTTCATTGAGCAAAAAGTTGTAATATAAACCATCAAAACTAGAAAGGGGATATAACATAATGGGTGGATTATTACCATTTGGTGGGCTCATCATCGGTATTATCACTATTGCTGCCGGAATTATTGTCCTCGTTTGGCCGCGGATACTTGCTTATATTATCGGTATATATCTTATCGTCATCGGTTTACTTGCAGTGGTATCGGCATTTTGATAACTTCGTTGCGTATCGTGCCACGGGTGATAAGACTCTGGGATTCGTGAGAATTTAGCGTTTATGGTAATCGTCGGGAAGCTATTCAGGAACCGGAATTTTATACTCATTCTTTCTATTGTCCTTGGTCTGGCTATCGGTCAGGCGGCTATTTGGACACAGCCGTTGGTATTACCCGTGATGGCACTGATCATGACTCTATCTGCCATTAGCATAACGTCTCGCGATTTTGCTTCTCTTAAGATGATGTCTGGCCGCATCCTTATTTCACTGTTACTTAACTACCTTGTTATGGGGGGCATAATCTTGCTGATGGCAAGGTGGCTGATTGATGACAGTGAATTATGGGCCGGATTCGTGATTATTGCTGCCGTGCCTCCGGCGGTTGCGGTGGTGCCCTATAGCTATATCCTAGGCGGAGACACATTTTTTTCACTAATGGGCATGATGGGAGCATACTTGCTGGCGCTGGTGCTCACTCCTGCCATAATGGTGTTGTTCCTTGGGATTGATTTCTTCAATCCGGTTGAGCTGATTGTCATGCTCCTGCAGTTGATTGTAATTCCGTTGGTCGTTTCTCGGATATTGCTTTTCACCGGCTTGACTCAGCGCATAGAGAGGTGGCGGGGTACAATTGTAAACTGGAGCTTTTTCGTTGTGCTTTTCACCATTATCGGGTTAAACCGCGAGGTTTTCTTCGGGCAGTTCGATGTCTTGCTGTGGAGTGCCATAATAGCTATTGTGATCACCTTTGTTCTAGGTTATGTCATTGAATTAATCGCGAGGGTCTTACATACCAACCGGGCGACCAGTATAAGCTTGATACTAATGGGCACTATGAAGAACTACGGCTTAGCTGGTGCAATCGCGCTTACCCTTTTCAGTGAGAGGGCTTCTATTCCCGGGTCTATCTGCATCGTGGTTGCTGTTCTACGGATGGTGTGGCTGCTATTTCACTTCAAGAAACCGGCTTAAGTTTTATTATTGTATGACAGGCTATGTGGCTAGCCGTTGAAGGCAGTGATGGTCTTAGCGGCTTGACAGGGAGAACTTTATTGGTTATAATATTCTTAAAACTGAATATGAGAGGATGACTATGGCTACTATTCTAACAGAGGACAAGGCGAAATTGGAGCTAAAACTAGCGCTTACCACCAAGTTTTTTCGCGCTCTAGGTGACGCCAGCCGTCTAAAGATTCTCGATTCACTTTTTGACGATGAAAAGAATGTTGGGGAGCTGGTGGAACTGGTGGGGTCAAGCCAGGGTCGGGTCTCCAATCATTTAGCTTGCTTGAAGCAGTGTGGATTCGTGAATACCCGACGGGACGGTAAGTTTATCTATTATAGCATTGCTGACGAGGAGGTGCGCCGTTTGCTGGATATTTCGCAGTCAATGATAGCCCGGAATGCCGAGCAGATCTGGGCTTGCACCCGGATAAGCGCATCCGGTAAGGAGGATTAGCTATGGAACAATTTGACTTGATTATTATTGGTGGTGGAGCAGGAGGCTTCGCTGCGGCCACCAAGGCTTCAGACTTGGGAATTAAGGCAGTGATTATTAACAGTGGGCTGCCCTTGGGGGGCACCTGCGTCAATGTCGGCTGCGTGCCTTCCAAGATCCTGCTGGAGATTGGGAGCGAATACTATCAAGCCCGGCACTTTCGTTTCCAGGCAATAACGAACAAACGTCTTCCCGCCTTAGACTTTAAGGCAGCTATCCGGGAGAAGGATGAATTAGTGGTCGCTCTCAGAGAGAGCAACTATACCCGCATCGCCGAAGGGTTGGGCACTCCAGTGATAGAAGGCAGGGCCAAGTTTATCTCGTCTAATCAAGTGGAAGTCAATGGTCAAATCCTGGAAGCAGATAAATTCATTATCGCTACTGGCTCTCGGTCTCGTATCTTGCCCTTTAAGGGCGTCGATAAGGTGAGCTATATTACCAACCGAGAGGCACTAAGCCTATCCCGGCTGCCCAAGTCGATGATTGTTATTGGTGCTGGTCCGCTTGGCCTGGAGTTCGCCCAGATGTACGCTCGCTTCGGCACTAAAGTGACAGTGCTGGAAAAGGAAAAGCAAGTCCTCCCCCTGGCTGAGCCGGAGATAGCTGATGAACTCCAGCGCTGCCTCGAAGAAGAGGGCATTGAGATTCATACCGGGGTGGATGTCTCGGAGCTCCGAGAGGAAGGGGGCCTGAAGGTTGTGGAAGCCAAGGTCGGGTCTAATTTGCAAACTTTTAAGGCTGAGGAATTGCTATTAGCCACCGGCGTGGCTCCCAACAGTGATGATATGGGGCTAGAGACTGCCGGAGTAAAAGTGAGCTCGCGGGGCTTCATCGAAGTGAATGAGGAGTTACGTACCTCAGCATCTCACATTTGGGCAGCAGGAGATGTGGTCGGCAAGGCTTTCCTGGAAACAGTGGCAGCTAAAGAGGGATATGCCGCTGCCAGCAATGCCTTGGACGGGACAAAGAAGACCATCGATTACGATTTAGTGCCCAAGGCCGTATTTACTGACCCTCAGGTAGCCAGTGTGGGGCTTACCGAGGAAGAATATATGCGACGCTATAATGTCTGCAGCTGCCGCACCATAGAGATAGCCCAGGTACCCAAGGCTATGGCCATCAAAGAGACACGGGGCTTGGTTAAAATGGCTATTGACCCAAAGACAGAAGTCGTCGCTGGGGTACACATGGTAGCACCGATGGCTGCTGACCTCATACATGAGGCAGCTCTAGCAGTAAAGTTCAAGCTCACCATTGACGACATTGTCGACACGGTGCATGTCTTCCCGACAATGAGCGAAGCCATCAAACGCGTAGCCCAGTCCTTTAAGCGGGACATCACCAAGATGAGCTGTTGCGTAGAGTAAAGAGGTGCTTTCAATCATACTAAGGGAAGATGCAGTATGAGATGGGTATTTGTGGTTTCTTTAATTTGTTGCGGGGGCTTGCTCCTTCTGATTTTGTTGGGAGCTAACGCTGGTCTGATACTAGGATTACTACGCAATAACCTGCCGGTATTCTTGCTGGGGTTGTTAGCGCTGATAATAGGAATAGTCTATTACGTGTGGCGATACAGATATCTGAAAAGGCGCTAGCGAAGTCTCATCTTCGCAGATTCGGTTCTCCAAAGGCAAGGATGAGTGAAGGCTTAAAAGTGGAACAGGCTATGTGACTAGCCGTTGAAGGTAGTGATGGGCCTGAAGTGTTGCTTTAGCTCCCTCGCCAGCGGCAACAATAATCTGTTTCTCGAGCACATCAGTGACATCTCCGGCGGCATAAAGTCCGGGTACTTCTGTTTCGCAGGCTGGTGTTATCGGCACCTCTCCCCATTTATTGAGTTCAACCAGTTCTTTTACCGCTTTGGAGTTGGGCACTAAACCAATTTCAATGAAAACTCCGGTCACATCGAGCTGTTTACTCTCGCCACTCTTCAGGCCTTTTATCAGTAGTCCATCAACAAAATCTTGGCCTTCGATTTTCTCCGTTTGGTATTCAGTGAAAATGCTAAGGTTTTTGGCAGCTGACAGCTTATCAATAAGGATGGCATCACCGGTTAGCGGGGTCAGTGAAACCAAGTCTACATGCTCAGCAATTTTTACCATATCCAGCGCTGCCTCAAGTGCTGAGTTGCCTCCTCCCACTACGGCTACCCTCTGTCCGGAGAAAACAGGCCCATCACAGATGGCACAATAAGTTACCCCTCTCCCGGTGAACTTTGCCTCTCCCGGCACATTTAGCTTTCTAGGGCTCTTTCCGGCGGCAAAGATTACCGCCTTTGATTGGTATCTGTCACCCGTTTCAGATATGGCTTCAAAGCCCATTTCAATCTTCTCCAGGCGAGATACCTTTTCGCCAATTTTCTGGTCGATAGGAAACTGGCTCATCTGGGTCTGGAATTTATCCATCAGTTCGGGCCCCTCAATAAACTGATAGCCCAGGTAGTTCTCGATACCGAGGGTAGTGTTCACCTGCCCGCCAATATCACCGCTAACCAGTAATGTCTTGAGCTGCTTGCGAGCAGCATAAACACTGGCAGCAAGTCCCGCTGGACCTCCACCTATTATCATTAAGTCGTACACAGCTACCTCCTGTAGTAAACGGAATAACTCATACTATGTAATGCTCTATTCCATCTACGAGCCAAACAGGTTATGACAGTAGGCTGTCTAACCGAGCTTGGTTAAAACCGACCAAAACTTCACCGTCAATAAGTATCACTGGCACACCCATCTGTCCCGACTTCTGTATCATCTCCTTGGCTTTCTCCTTATCCTGAGCTACGTCGTAGTCAACATAAGGAATTCCTTTTCGCGAAAGATACTCCTTCGCCCTCTTACAGTATGGTCAGGTAGGAGTTGAATAGATAACCACTTTTTTATCGGCCATTCTCTTACCTCCAGCATAGAATATAGAATAATAGGGTAACCATCAGTCTTCTGAGTGAATATGTTCACCCACTATGGGGTTTCCGCATACTGCACAGCTAGCCACCAGTGGCACCTGGCAGCTTGGGCATAAGCCAGCGCCCCGAGCTTCATGACCACATTCCGGGCAGGCATATTTGATATTTTGCATTTGACTGTCCCCCAAACCATTTAATAGTGAGATTTTATACTTATGTGTGGAGGATGTCAAGGCTTCCCGCTAAAGGTGTGCAAGCCGAGCTGGCAGCGAGTTACTAGAATGGGAACGAAAATAACACCATCCAAGTTTTTGTAACAGTAAAAAGATTACAAAAGGAAGGAGATTATGTGCACACTAATCACTTGGATGAGAACAAGCTCTTTTATATGTTTATAAGTTATGTTAAAATACATAATAAATTATTTAGTAGTGAGGTAGCGTGGTGAGAGAGGATATTAAAAATTTCTTGAATTACGTGGCTGTGGAAAAGGGCTTTTCTGAAAATACAATAGTTGCTTATCATAATGACCTATCTCAATTAGCCAGCTTTGTTGAGGAGGAGGCGGCTAAGCGTGGCTCCATCCCGTCTTGGGCTAGTTTTAGTCGGCAGGGGATGTTAAGCTATCAGCTTGATCTTAAGGAGAGGGGCTATGTTCCTGCCACGTCAGCCCGCAAAGTAGCTGCTGTCAAGTCTTTCTTTAAGTTTATGGTGGCTGAAGGTATCATAAAGGACAACCCAATGCAGAATGTAAGTTCACCTAAGGTGGGCAAATCATTGCCTAAACCTATCTCACATAGTCAGGCTCTCCGGCTGATAGAGGAACCAGCCAAGCTGTCTACTCCAGAAGCAAAGCGGGATAGGGCAATGCTGGAATTACTATATGCCACTGGTATGAGGGTGAGTGAGCTAGTGTCTCTAAACTTGGGTGATGTAGATACCAAGGATGGCTATGTGCGCTGCTTTGGTAAGGGGCATAAGGAGCGGATGATTCCTATCTATGAGCAGATAGCTCAAGTTGTGGACAAATATATTGAGGAGACTCGTTCTCGGTTGACACATAGTACTGATGAGAAAGCCTTGTTTCTTAATCTGCGTGGTGAAAGACTGACCAGACAAGGGTTGTGGCAAATATTAAAGGGTTACGCTAAGTCAGCTGGTCTGGAGACCGCGATTACCCCCCATACTCTACGGCATAGTTTTGCTACTCATATGCTGAGTGGTGGGGCTGACCTGAGGTCAGTTCAAGAATTACTGGGTCACGCTAACATCTCTACTACGCAAGTTTATACTCATCTTACTACAGAGCATGTTCGGCGTGCTTATGAGAGAGCTCACCCCAGGGCTAAGTAGCATAAGTGACAATTAAAGTAAAGATTACTATTGAGATTACGAGTGTATGAGGTTCTAGATGCCTAGTAAGTCACAGCATAGTCAGCGGAAGCTATCTCGAAGTAAAAGAAGAAAGGGCTGGCAGGGCTTTTCTGCTACCCAGCAGCAGGCAGTAGCTCAAACTCGTGAGGCTGTTGTTCCTCCCGGGGTGTCAGTTCCTGTGGCAAGCGTGCCAACCCCGATGGCAACACAGACTCCAGCTCACTACCCGTACATAGTTGCTGAGTTGCGAAGAATTGGTATTCTGGCAGGGATAATGGTAGCTATTATTGTGGTGCTAGCTTTGGTTCTAGCCTAGCCTTATCCTGGCGGTGAGTGCGCATTATGGACTTTGAAGCGGCAAGAGCTGGGTTAATTGAGCATCTTAGCACTGAGATTAGAGATGAGCGGGTATTAGCGGCAATGGCTCGTGTGCCTCGGGAATGTTTTGTGCCACCAGAGAGTCAGCACCTCGCCTATGAGGATAGGCCTCTTCCTATCGGCTTAGACCAGACAATCTCACAGCCTTTTATTATTGCCCTTATGACTGAGGCGTTAGAACTCACTGGCAGTGAAAAGGTGCTGGAAGTAGGGACAGGCAGCGGATACCAGGCAGCTATTCTGGCTGAGTTAGCCCGGTTTGTGATTACAACGGAGCGTATGCCCGCTCTTGCTAGGGCAGCTAGGAGTGTATTGGATAGTCTGGGCTACACCAATATTGAGGCGCATGTTGTTGGAGAGACCCTGGGTTGGCAGGCTGAGTCACCTTATGATGCTATAATAGTTACTGCTGGTGCTCCTAGGGTGTCGGCTGATCTTCTGGCTCAGTTGGCAATTGGTGGGCGGCTGGTAATCCCGGTGGGCTCCCGCTATGTGCAAGAGTTATATAAAATTACCAAGCATAGAAAGAAGAATATAGTTCAGAATTTGGGGGGCTGCCGCTTTGTTTCCCTTGTCGGCAAGGATGCTTGGGAAGAGGAATAGGTAAAGGAGGATAGGTAAGAGTGGAAGTTCTGGAGGCAATCAAAACTAGGAGAAGTATTCGTAAATACAGGGCTACCCCGGTGGATGACAAAACTATAGAGCTTGTCTTGGAAGCTGCTCGCTGGGCACCATCATGGGCGAATACGCAATGCTGGAGATTTATCGTGGTGCGGGATGATAATACGAAGAGTAAGCTAGCCGATACTTTAGTCGCGATGGAACCTGAATCAGGGGTTACTAATCGTTCCACTATTGCTATTAGAAGTGCACCGGTAGTAGTTGTGGCTTGTGCTGAGCTGGGGAAATCAGGCTATAAGCAAGGAAAGCCAGCTACGGATAAGGGTGATTGGTATATGTTTGATGTAGCGTTGGCTATGCAGAATCTGACATTGGCAGCGCATTCATTGGGTCTGGGCACAGTGCATGTTGGCCTGTTTGATACTAAAAAGGTGGCGGGTATTTTGGAGGTACCACGGGGGTTTTGTGTGGTTGAGATGACTCCTCTGGGTTACCCTGACCAGGAACCTAAGGTCAGGCCGAGGAAGGAACTTTCTGAAATTGCTTTTTACGGCAAATATGGTCTTAAACAAAGTGCTATGTAGAGGTCTTTATTGAGCTATAAAAGATGGATTTTTATTGCTATTTTGTTATTTGGCGTTGGTCTGGTACTCGGTTTGGCTACTCCGAGTGATATCATGAGCCCCACTTCCGAAGACATCGCTGCCCTTGAAGAGCTTAGTGACATCTTAACTCCGTTTAGCGTCCTTACCGTTATAATCATCTTTATGAAGAATGTCTCAGTTCTGGTGCTGAGTTTTGTCCTCAGCCCGATTTTCTGCTTGGTGCCTATTCTGTCTTTGACTGTCAATGGCTGGCTCCTGGCCTTCATATCAGTAGCCGTAGTTCAGGAGGAATCCATTGGTTATGTGTTAGCTGGCCTGCTTCCTCATGGCATTTTTGAACTCCCGGCTTTCATCATGGGTCAAGCAGCGGCTCTTAGCTTTGGCACAGTGGCAATACTAGCCGTATTCAAAGAGGAAAGGAGAAATCAGTTACTATCCAATCTTAAACAAGGGCTAAGGCATCTTATGATAGCATTTGCCTTACTCTTGCCAGCGGCTATCATTGAAACATATATTACTCCATTGTTTTTAACTTAATTAATTATTAAAGGAGGATATTTTATGTATGTATTGGGTTTAGCCACCCCATTTTGGCTAATTGTGGTGATATGGATGGCTAAGACCGTATTGCTAGCTCTCATCTGCATTGTTCTAGCCTGGCTTGGGATCAGGGTGCTAGATGCGCTTACCCCTCATATCCATAAGCGGCAGCGGATAGGAGAGAGCCCTGTGGCCACCGGTTTATTTATTGCTGGCTTTTTTATCCTGGTTGGTCTGGTCATTCACGGGACAATTACCGCACCGGCGGTAATTGGTGGTCCGCTACTAGAATACTTTTTTGATTTTAGAAGGCTGGGGTTATTGGCGGCGAGCTTCTTAATAAGCGTGCTCATTGGGATAGCCCTATTCAACATTGTTGACAAGCTAACACCAAAGATACCATTTGTAAGCATCAACAAAAGCCCAGAGGCAGTAGGTATCTATGTCTTTGGCTATCTCATTTTCTTTGGCTTGATACTTCATGCCGCACTAACAACACCATTATGAGAGATTTTTCTAGGGAGGAGTAATCCTTGGCAAATGACTTCATTGGGGGTGATGCGTGAAAAAGGTTGTGGTTTTAATAAGCTTAATATTGGTAGCTGGGTTAGCGGCTACCGGTTACGCATCGGCGATTCCATCCGCCGGTTTCCACGAGATAAATGGTGATGTATTTGACGACTGGGAAATATATAGGACCCGAGCCTTCGGTGAGGATGGTTTTTATCAAATAACCGAGACCACTTTCCGTCCGGTTATCGTCTTTGAGAGCCTGGGGGAAAATGCTGCGCAAGCCTATCGTTTAGGTGAAGAGATTGCCACAAAATATCCAGACCAGTTACAGAGGGCAGAAGCAGTATTTCGCTTCGTCCGCGATAGGGTAAACTATGCTTCTGATATAGACCAATTCAATTATGATGAGTTTGCTCAAAATGCCGACGAGCTGGCTGCCACTATTATTCAAGATGGAGTTGGTTACGGTGATTGTGAAGATAGCACAGTACTACTAGCGGTTATGTATAAAGGTGCTGGATACCGCTCAGCTATAGCAGTCGGCCCTGGTCATACTGCGGCATTGGTTTACCTCCCTGACTATGATAAGGCAACCGCAGTTTTTGAGATAGAAGGTGAGACGGGCTGGGTCTGGGCTGAAGCCACGGGCAGAAATAATCCTCTGGGCTGGGTGCCTAAAGAGCTTATCAATGTCGAACTGGCTGTCTATGAAATAGGCGAGGAGGCAATAGCCCCGCTAGAACCGACTACCGCGCCCTCAACTGCCGTTACTAAAAATGGCAAGGGTGGCTCATCCCAACCATTCCCCTTCTTCAGCATAATTTTTCTGTTCTGGTTAATACCACTGTTCCGAAGAAGGCGTGCTCGCTAACCTTTATTGCTACAGTTACTTGCCGTGTCTACAAACTATGATTATAATCATAATGAAATAAGTTAAAGGGAGCAGGTGATTAGATGCAGCAGTACGGGCTGGATAATATTCGTAACCTTGTTTTACT
>SDBV01003626.1_pt1 | contig 22591 bp, 17 predicted proteins | sample 2277081 | NCBI WGS metagenome assembly SDBV01 (sample SAMN10402039, study PRJNA504765) | marine sediment metagenome | isolation source: marine sediment core GS10_PC15, 223 cmbsf | place: Arctic Ocean: Southern Knipovich Ridge | collected 2010 | reverse complement strand
AACTGTGATGGCTGAGACGGGTTCATTAAAATTTTTTCAAAACCGACCTGGATCGGGACAGGAGAAGTGTTGCCTTAAAAAGATGGAGATTTTTGACTTGACTTTATTCTGGTACTCTCCAACCCGCATGGCTTCCCCTTATCAAGGAGTCGCTGCAGCAATGTTTGGGAAATATTGCCCTTGTTTTGAAACAATACAATTTTATTGTCTTTCATGTCACTTTTCTCCGGATAAAGATGAGTCGTGTATTTAATGAGGATATATCCTACTTTTTTTGATGAAGAATTTCATCCGGTACAATCCCCTCCAAATGAGGAAAATCGTCGGTCATATGCGGCAGTTGTAAGGCTTGCATGAATTGATCCTGGAAATCTTTTTCCGCAGTCAGTTCAATATACTCTACATTTCGGGAAATCCAGTCGGCTTCTTCCCTTTTTTTTCTATTCAACAGCGCTGCCCGGGCACCGTCGCCTGCTGCATTTCCGATAGAAACAACTTTTTCCAATGCACAATCCGGGAAAAGCCCCATGATCAGAGCCTTTTCCGGATCCACGTGTGATCCGAAGGCTCCCGCAATTTTCACCTTGTCCACCTTATTCATACCCATTCGGCGCATCATAATTTTACAGCCGGCATAAAGAGCGGCCTTAGCGAGTTGAATCTGTCGAATATCCTTTTGGGTAATCACCACTTCTCTGCCTATTGATGTCTCTTCCTTCCAAGCAATCACGAATTCAAGACGGTTGCTGTCCATATTTTTTCTGAACCGCTTTGTTTTCAGATTATTGCGAAAGGCCCCGCTTTTCGCTATAATACCGGTACGATAGAGCTCTGCAAATAAATCAAGAACACCGGATCCGCAGATCCCTTTGACTTGCATTTCCTTCGGTTCGGAGTATCTCCGCCAAGCCTTCCGGCCGATGACCTTATAATCCACCTCGTGTGTCTCAGAGTCGATCTCGATTCGTTCGATGGCCCCCGGTGCGGCCCGCATTCCACAGGTAAGTTGCGCACCCTCGAGGGCAGGGCCCGTGGCGCAGGATGATGAGATGAGCTTATCTTTGTTGCCCAAAACCAATTCCCCATTAGTTCCGATATCAATAATGAGCTGAATTTCTTCATTTTTGTAAGGTTCTTCAGATATAAGCACGCCTACATTATCAGCCCCTACGAAACCGGCTTCATTGGGCAGTATGTGGACATAAGACCCACTGTTGATTTTAAGACCCAAATCACGGGTTTTGATATTTAGGCCATGGGCAACGACCGGCGGAAACGGCGATACACCCATATGACTCGGATCAAGCTGGAGAAGGATATGATGCATGGCTGTGTTACATACAATCGTCAGGTCCTCAATGTCTTCAAGATCCAGACATAAGTATTCTTTATCATTGGTTGGGCTGTCGATCTCTTCTCCGTGACGCCGATCTTTCCCATTATCTTTACGGTCTCTTTTTCGTGAAGGATGAGTAGATCGAACCGCCCTTTTAAAAATGGTATTCATTCCATCAATAATATCATCACTCATTTTTCGGAGCCCGTCGGGGTTCGTCATATGATAGCTAATCCGGCTCATCACATCTTCACCATACCGACACTGGGGATTCATAAGCAGTTGGGTATCCAGAACTTCCATTGTATTAAGATTACAGAGATAACCGGCAACCGTCGTTGTTCCGATATCAATCGCCATTCCAAAATGATCTTTGACCTTGCCCGGTCTTACCCTGATAATTTCCTTGTCCATCCAAACACTGACGGTAACCTCCCATTTCCCCTGTCGCAGCGCGTTGGGAAGCTTTCTCAAGGTGTGGAAATCGATATCAAGATTTGCTAAACCAAACTGTCTGTTCAACTCCTCGCAAACACGCTCAAAATCACCCGCAGAGTCTTCAAAAGTCGGCGGATTAACCTTAATATGATAGAGTTTCACTCCGGGATTGGAATCAATATGAATGTCCCGTGCAGCTTTACTAACCACCTGCTTGCCGGCCATGGACTCCTCAGGTACATAGATGAGGACATCACCTTGAATTTCGGTGCAACACCCCAGGCGGTAACCTTCTATTTTTTGGATCTTGTTTATGAACTTTGCCTCTCCCTCCAGCCAGGGAGAAACGTTTTTAAAAGATGAATGAATCTCAAATTTCTGGAAATAACCTTCCTCAATTCGGACTTTACATTTTCCACAAACCCCTTTCCCACCGCAAAGGTTTTCAAGATCCACACCGATATCCCGGGAGGCTTCAACAACCGTGACCCCTTTTTTGACGTCACCTCGTTTGCCGGATGGCTGAAAAATGACTTTTGCCGTTTTCACTGATATATCCTTCTGTTCAAAAAAAGAAAGCGGCACCCCCCCCCTTATTGAAAATACCCAGGCGATACCCCTTCAATTTAAGACGTCTATGAGTTATTTGATGCCCAATTAAAAATAGGATTTCTCGTTCAGATCCAGGCGAATAAAATTTTAACCCCAGGTATACGAACGGTATCCCGAGAATTACAATTTTATATCCAACGCGGATATGGACGATAAAAACAGTTTTCGTTCAGGCACTATTTAGCAAGACTCGAGCTTACCATATTTTTTCGCCGCCGCCATCAAAGCGTCCATATTTTCCTTGGGGACAGCCGGAAAAATGTCACACCCCGGCCAGAGGGCGTTGACACCGCTATCAACGGCCGCTTTAACCGCTTTATCCACATCTTCCGGTGTTCCTGTAACAATCACCTTATAGGGATCGATGTTTCCCAGAATCAATGCTTCCGGCCCCAGCTTTTTGCGGGTTTCAGCCACGTCGTTTACCTGATCGACACTAATGGCATCTGCCCCACAGAGTGCCATCTCCTCAACGATGGTATTCGAATCGCCGCAGATGTGCAGAATTTTTGGAGATTCCAACCCAATGAAAACTTCCTCCAGATGAGGTCGAATAAGGGTTTTAAACATTCGCGGACTCAATATATCCGGTCCTGCCCCCATCTCTCGGACCGTAATATAGTCAGCTCCCGCTTCTTTGTAAATCCGTACTATTTCAATGAGCACATTGGATAGTTTGCTTAATACCTCATCTACCATGTCTTTCTTTTTAAACGCCATCTTGGCCAGATCCCCGATATCAACAAGTTGCCCGGCCAGGGTATAAGGTCCCAGCACCCATGCTCCGATAGCCACCTGATCGCCGATCTCTTCTTTTAATTGGCGAATGGCGTCTACCACTAATGGAATTCTGCCCGCTTTTGAAAGATCCGATGGGACCTGCAGGTCCAAACCCGCTACCGTTTCCGAAACTTTTTTTGTTATTGTCGGATAAACAATATCGGTGTGGTGGGAGTAAAAATTGACTCCGGCACCCAAAGCTTCGGCCTCGACCCCCATATCAAAGGGAACCACTGCACATTCAAGGCCGAAGAGTTGGGGAGTAGAGGCGGCCATGCCCGCCATTTTTTTTGCGTCCACATGTATTTCGGCAAAATTCCAGCCGTATTTTTCAAGTCCATGTATAGTTACATTCCCATAACCGCTAAAAATGGGAATCCGGTCTATCTCTTCCCGTGCAAAGCACTTTAGGACTCTTTCTCTGGAGTTAAGTTCTGTATTCATCTTTCATATTCCTCCTGTTTGTGAAAACCCCGACCTTTTGGACAGGGTATTTTATGACAGCTTTGTTTACTTCTTTTTCGGTAAAACATGGCTTAAGTTTGGAAATTTATCCTTCATATGCGGTATCCACATAGACTTGGCAAACGTCCTTTCAAATTCAGGATTCACAGTAAGTTCTATGTACTCCACCTTCCTGGCGAATTCATCCGCTTCTTTACGTTTATCAACGTCAAGGAGAGCCATACGCGCACCATCACCAGCAGCATTCCCAACGGAATAGATCTTGTCCGGGTCACAGTCGGGGAACATCCCCAGTACCGCTGCCGATTGCTTGTCTATGTAACTTCCAAAGGCGCCGGCCAAAACAACCTCGTCTACCTTTTCCACCCCAAGGGTTTCCAACAGAATCTTGCTCCCTGCATACATGGCCCCCTTGCCGAGCTGTATCGCCCTGATATCTTCCTGACAGACAACAACATCCTGACCGATTGAAGTCTCCTTGGCCCAGGCAATGACATATTCGTACTGGTCCTCCGCTTTACGCAGGCGGGGAGTGCACACGTCTTTTTGGAAACGTCCGGTTTTGTCGATAATGCCTGCCAGAAAAAGTTGGGGAACGGCGTCAATTATTCCTGATCCACAGAGTCCTTTGGCGCCCACATCCTCCGGCGCCATCTCGGTATTCCACCGAGTCTCATCAATAATTTTAAAGCGGACATCCTTGGTTTCCGGATTAATCTCCACCTTTTCAATAGCCCCCGGCGCTGCACGCATGCCAAACTTCAGCTCGGCGCCCTCAAAGGCAGGACCCGTGGCGCAGGATGCTGAAATAAGCCTGTCTTTGTTACCGAATATGATCTCACCATTTGTTCCGATATCAATAATAAGCTTTATTTTATCCTGTTTGTACGGTTCTTCGGCAATAAGCACTCCGACATTATCGGCTCCGACAAAGCCGGCCTCGAGGGGAAGCACATGGACATAGGCCCCTGGAGAAATCTTAATCCCCACACCCCGGGCCTGCGCAACATCGGAGGATTCCTTCTGGGCAAAAATACCACAGTTAAGACAGCGCTGGGATTCCTGTTTGGCTATCGGTTCCTCATAACCCAGCTCGACCTCCGTAAACCCTTTCCGTTTTTCCAGCTCGAGCAAGGGTATCGCCTGTCTCGCCTCTTTCACCACGCCTTCCTTCGGCACCTCTTCAATTTGTTGGAGGGGAGCCGGTCGAGATTCTTTAACATCCATTCCGGCAATATAAAGCTCAATGGAAATGGCTGCTTCCTTCCCGCCTGCAACAGCACTGATGACATCAGACGGACCGGAAACCACATCACCGCCTGCAAAAACCCCTTCAACATTTGTCTCCAGAGTCGTCTTGTCTACCTTGATAACACCGGAGGGATATTTTTCCAGTTCGGCGAAGTTTTTCTTGTCCGCTTTCTGGCCGATGGCGACAATCACGGTGTCCGCCTTTATCGTGGGGGAAGGACTTTCGGAAAATTTAGGTGAAAACCTGCCTTCCGAATCGAGCACTGAGACACAACTTGAAGTTTCCAGAGCTGTGACTCTGCCATTTTCAGTCAAGATCCCGGCGACCCCGAGACTGGGATGCACTAACACTCCTTCTTCCGCAGCCTGCTCTATTTCCAGATCCTGGGCCGGCATTCTGTCCGCACAGGTCAGATCGGTGGACTCCAGACAAATAAGATTGACTTCACCGGCACCCAGCCGTAGGGCCAATCGAGCGGAATCGATCGCCACGCTACCGCCGCCGATGACGGCCACCTTTTCACCCAGTTCCACTTTCTCACCGGAATTAGCCTTTTTAAGAAAATCAAGGGCATAAATGATACCTTTAGCGTCTTCATCGGGAATTGCCAGGTTCAAGCTAGTCCAGGCGCCTGTACCCAGAAAGATCGCCTTATAGCCGTTATTGAAAATACTCTCAATACTATCCACCGGGGTGTTTGTTTTTATCTCTACACCCAATTCCTCAATATAGCTGATCTCGTCGTCCAAAACTTCCCTGGGAAGCCGATATTCGGGTATACCGTAGCGCATCATTCCGCCACATTCGGCGGCCGCCTCAAAAACCGTCACCGGATACCCATTTTTAACCAATTCATAGGCACACGCGAGCCCGGCCGGTCCGGACCCGACCACAGCTATTTTTTCCTCTTTTGTTTTCTCGATAGGCGTGGCTTTTTTCCTTCCATCTTTACGCTCAAAATCAGCAATGAAACGATGGAGCGTGCGGATGGAAAGAGATTCCTCCACATTTGCCCTTTCACATTCCGTTTCACAAGGGTGGTTACAGATACGCCCAAGCGCTCCGGCAAAGGGAATGGCCATTCTGACCAGTTCAAGGGCTTCCTTGTGCTTGCCCTGGGCAATGAGGTACAAAAAGTCCTGTCCATTGACCCCGGCAGGGCATGCGACCTGGCAGGCCGGGTAGATGCCCTTACCTGTAACTTCAACCTCAGGGAGTATTTTGAGCCCAAAGTCTCGGGCTTTAATATCTATTGAGTGATGAAGTGCAGGTGGAAAAGGGGAACGACCAATATATTTTGGATCGGTATTCAGATAAATATGGTGCATACAGGTATTCCCCACGATGGACATATCCACGATATCCTGTCGTCTAATACCCGCTGCGGATGCGACCTCTGCCGCAACTCCGTTGAGCCCGTCAATAATTGCACCGTTTAGGATCTCGAGGCCATTTGGGTTGGTCATGGTGAAACTGATGCGGGACATCACATCTTCGCCATATACGACCTGGGGATTCATCATGGAACCGGTGGTTACAACCTTCCCATTCGTCAAATCACAAAGGTAACCGGCAACTGTGGATGTACCCACGTCCACTGCAAGACCATAAACTTTTTCGACACGCCCAGGCTCAACTTTAATAATCTCTTTATTATGCCAAACGGTTACGGTTATCTTCCAATCACCATCCCGCACCGCGTTTTGGAGTGCCATGAGCACCTGATAATCAACAGATAGGTTGCTCAGATTATACTTTTTTTCAAGTTCGATTTTAAGTCGCTCCAGATCGCCGAGGTTGTCCTCCAAAGTGGCCTTTACTAGCTCCACATAGTATTTCTTTACCGCCGGGTTCAGGTTCATGGGCCGGTCAGTGGCCGCTTTTCGAACGACCTGTTTTCCCATCCGGCTCTCCTCAGGGACGAAAATTACGGCATCACCCATAATCTTTGTCTGGCAGGCCAGACGGTAACCTTCTTCCTCCTGCTTGAGATTAAAAAACTTTCTTTCCGTTGGCCCCATGGGTGAAAAACTATCTCTTGTGGAGGTAATACCATATTTTTCGAAGTTACCCTCTTCAATCCTGATTTTACAGGTGCCGCAGATGGCCTTTTCTCCGCATACGCCCTCGATGTCCACACCCAGCGCCACCGAGGCTTCTTTAAGACTCATCCCTTTCTCAATGTACCCTCTGCAGCCGGATGGTTGAAAAACGATTAAATATTTATCTTCCTCATTTCCTGACATACTACATTCCCTTTCGATGTATTAATTGATATCGATAGCGGTGGGTGTGTCCTGAGCTGGTTTCCCAGTGGCATCGCAGGCACCTTTATGACCCGTTATGATTTTGTCTTGGTTTCTTCTTCTTTCAGCATCTTAATTAGTTTGATCGCTTCATCAACCGCGGTTCCGGCACTGTCCGCATATCCGTCAGCACCGTATGTATCTACAAGTTCTGCAGTTATCGGCGCACCGCCCAGCATGATGCGAATGTTTGGATTTTTCTCTTTCAGTTTCCTTATAATTTCCGGCATAGCGACCATACTGGTGGTCATCAATGCGGAAAGGCCTACGATGTCACAATCAGTCTTCATCTGTTCTTCTAAAAATCTTTCTATCGGCACATCCTTTCCAAGGTCATGAACCGTCCATCCGGCCACATCAAACATCATCTTGATCAGGTTTTTGCCGATGTCGTGAACATCGCCCTCAACCACGCCTAGAACTATCGAACCTTTTGACACGGATGTTCTGCCCGAGGCTTTGATGGCCGGCCTTAAAATGTCCAGTCCGGCATAGAGCGCATCTGAACAAAGCAGGAGCTCAGGGACGAAGTACTCCTTTTTATTGTACAGATCCCCCACCTCTATCATCCCTTCGGCAATCCCTTCCATGGTTGCACGGAATGGGTCCACTCCTTCGTCCAAAGCGGTTTTGCACCATTCTTGAACACCATCTTCATCATAGTTTATGAGTGTCTGACGAATCTGGTTAATTATTTCTTTTGTTCTTTCTTCTGAAGCCATGTTAAATCTCCTTATATGTTAAGTCTTAATTGATAATTGTTGGCCCAAACTGATCCGATTATTTCATTTTCAAATGAAACTCCAAAATCTATCCAATCGCCATAAGCTGTTCTACGAACTCCGGGAACAGTTTATGGAGCGGGTGATTTAGATCCCCGGGCAACTCCTTGGTCTCGGCGAACACGGCTGTGGCCAAAAAAGCATCGGCCATCGCCACAGCGGGAAAAATCCGGGTTGCTCCAGCCATTGGGCCGGAGAATATCATGTCATGATACATGAAAGAAGACAGGGCTTCTAAACCGGCATCGGCAGCAGACCAGCCTTTAAAACCCCATAGTTCTCGGGCTTTTTTCCACATATAGGAGCCATTGCTAGGCGCGCTGGCACCTGGAAAACCCCACTTTTCTTTGATCATCCGGTTTGCAATCCCGCAAAAGGCCGTAGCCGGCCCGTTCATCACTGAGGTGTCAACGAATATGCTTTCGAACTTTGCACCCACTTTCTCAATAGCATTCAACATTTTCTGGGTCCCGGTAATTCTCCCCGAAGGCATCTGGTCAGCCTGATCAAACGCGACCAGCAATACGTGCTTGACACCCAGATCGGCAATCTCTCTAATTTCCGTTTCCAGATCCTTCTCCCACACCGTAAGGCTGTTGTAAAACATCCGGTCCAACAACCCCTTTTCGGCGCAATATGCCGCTCCGGCCAATTTTGGTTTCATAATCCATGCGTCGATACAAAACGGCATCTTGCTTGCAGAGCAGACAAAATCGATAAACCGCTTAAATTCATCACCCGTATTGGCGACGATGTCCGCCATCCCCGGAACGCCGGTTTCTTCCGAAATACGGTCTTGGGTTTTCAGCAATTCTTCGGCCTTTTTTTCATTAAACCCTTCCTTGCGCTTTCCCGTAAAGATTTTATCCCCCTTCTGAAAAATCGAAGAACAGACCACCGTGGGGTACGCACCGGGCTGCCCCCCAAATTTTACCCCTCCTACCTCACAAATTTGTTGTTCGGTTTCAAATTTATACATGGATTACCTCCCCCACAAAGCTAAAATGTAAAATAAAATTTATTTAAAGCATCCTTGAAAATTGGGAATTCGAGCAAAATTCCAGCATAATCCTGATACTGAACAACTTAAATCACTTCGCATACCGCATAAATACACTGCGGCTTACAAAATTTTACCGTTCTCGGTAGGTTCAAAACCAGCAAACCGTTCCAAAGATACCCATGTAACTGTAACATTGTGTATTGTCAGGCATATAGTCAATACTTGAGGAAATTGCAATGGTCCATTGGATGATTTTTATCAGTTCGCAGGACTATTTTGAGTTTAATTAAAGCTCCAAATCACTTATATTCTGAAAAAACTGATATCATGTATAGTATCAAGATGTTACCGCTCAGAGATACCGAATACACCCAGACAACCAATCTCTGTTTTGGGTACTTATTCATACCTTTAATGGGATACTGTTTTGGTCTTATTTTCGAAAATTCAAACTGAATCGGCCTCCACACTGTTTTGATCGCTTTTTATGGAATTTGGGTAATACTGGTTATCCGGATACACCCGGAAGGTACAATAAAATTAAACCCAAGGAACAACTCGGAGATGAACGATAAAAATTGCATGGGCGGATTTCCGGACTGAAACCCTGTGGGATTAAGCATGTTCGACTCCAAAAATCGTGGCGCGAGAGCAAATGTATGCTGTCCATATTGATCGACAACCCGCTTGATATGGCTTATCGCTGGTAGAGTATCGCAAATAGACTCTTGAAAAATACTGATTTTATCGCAGTTCAAGAGCAATTTTGCATAAAAGCAGTATTTTCAAAAGTCATGGAATGATAAAAATTTACATTGGATATGGACTTTTTAAGGTATGGGAAATATACCGCCGGCTAGCGATATCTCCACCGGGAAGATCAGTGGGGAGCGCCTATGGCAGAAAGCCGGAAGATTGTTGATGCTCAGGCGGAACCACCTTTTCTATATAGTGCCCATTCATAAATGGCCCTTTTTGTCTTGTAAAGCGTTGGGGTGCGGGTTTCCAGTTATGGCGTACGACACGTGCGCCTTCCTGTCCCTTTTTTCGGGGATCGCAAACCCTTGTGCGACCGCGATCAGGCAAAAACTTGCACATTTTCTGAATTGAACCACGGTTATTAATTATTTTAAAGCCATGGATGGGCACTATCTATTTCCAATCTGCCCCATGAAAAGACCAAAATTAATCTTTTATACGCTTTTTTAACTCTTGTTCAAACTCTTTGAAAAATCGGTCTTTTTCTTCCCAGTCAGGGCCGAATCGGTTTTTAAAATATTTGCCTAATTTGTCAAAAACCTTGTGCCAGACCGGCTTACCGCCGCCCAGAACCACATCTTCAAGAAATGAGCTGAGTTCAACAATTTTATCCTTAGGAAGGAAAGAAACAGCACCCAGCTTAATTGACTTTTTCAACGATTCCGGTGAAACAGCGTAAGCCGTGAGCATAACTGCTGGAAATCCTCTATGCACGGCTTCTTTTAAAAGCTCAAAACCCCTGACACCCATGATATCCAGAATGACAATATCATAGTTGTAGCTTACAAGATATTGGAGAGCGATTTTGTAATCCTGTGCTTTGTGGATGATACACATATCCAATTCTTCCGCCACCGCTTCAAGCACATCGGGCTCGTCATCAACAATCAGGACGACTTTATCTTTCAGGATACTTTCGGTTGTCATCGTTTTTTCTGCCTCCTGCTGTACGATCAGCCACCCAAATAAGCCTTCTTCACATTCTCATCGTCACGTAACTCTCTCGCTGCTCCTTTCAGGACGATGTTCCCGCTTTCCAGGACATAACCCTTCTGAGCTAGAGCCAGGGCAAGGCGGGCGTTCTGCTCAACCAGGACAATTGTCCTCCCTTCCCTATGAATATCCCTGATGATCTTAGCGATCTCAAGGCACATAATCGGGGACAAGCCGAGTGAAGGTTCATCTAATAGCAGCAGTTTCGGATTGGACATCAGGGCGCGGCCCATGGCCAGCATCTGCTGTTCACCGCCGCTCATTGTTCCTGCCAATTGTTTCCGGCGCGACTTCAGTATGGGAAAATGTTTAAAAACGCCTTCCAGATCCTTTTTTATTCCTGCTATATCTCTGCGCAGAAAGGCGCCCATTTCGAGATTCTCCCCGACAGTCATTTGGGGAAAAACTCTTCTTCCTTCCGGAACCTGGGCGATTCCAATCCCGGTAATTTTTTCCGGTGGCAACTGATCGATCCTTTGGCCCTCAAAACGGATCTCTCCTTTGCTCGGGTGCTTCAGCCCGGAGATTGTACGTAGCGTCGTACTTTTACCCGCCCCGTTGGAACCGATAAGGGTGACGATTTCGCCCTTTTCCACTTCAATAGAGATATTACGAACAGCGTCCACCTTGTCATAATGAACGGTAATGTCTTTGACATTGAGCAGCAATTTTTTCCCCTCCTCGTTAGGCTGCAATTTCTTCTCCGCCCAGTAGGGCCGCAACTTCTTCTCCACCCAGATAGGCCTCGATGACGTCCGGATTCTCTCGTATCTGCTCGGGCAAACCCTCGGCCAGTTTTTTCCCGAAGTTCAGAACACTGATTTTGTCGCAGATGCCCATCACCACCTTCATATCATGCTCTACCAATAAAATAGTTATTGCCCATTCATCACGGATTTTTTTGATGAGGTCTTTCATGTGTATCGTTTCCGTGGGATCCATACCTGTAACCGGTTCATCCAGCATGAGCAGTTTGGGCTCCGAAGCCAACGCAATGGCAATACCCAATGCCCTTTGATAACCATGCGGGAGGTTTGTGGCCAGTTCATCCTTGAGGTCCGATAGGCCCATAAAGTCGATAATTTCCAAAGCCCTCTTCTCGTGCCCTCTCTCGATGTCCCGGTTCGCTCCGAATATGGTTCGGAAAAGCCCTGTCTTGGCTTGCAAATGACGAGCAACCAACACATTGTCCATAACACTGAATTTATGGAAAAGGGCCGTCCTTTGAAAAGTTCGTACAACCCCTTTTTCCGCTATTGCACTTGTGTTGAGGCCGGATATTTCTTTTCCCTGGTATACTATTTTTCCGTTTGTGGGTTTGTAAACTCCGCTGATGACATTAAACAGGGTTGTTTTTCCTGCTCCATTCGGTCCGATGACGCCCCTTATCTCCCCTTCCTCCACTTCCATATTCAGATCGCTTATAGCTGTCAACCCACCGAAATTTTTACTTAAACTTCTCACTTCGAACATAGCCATAAGCGTTTCTTCCCCCTCCTTGCCTCAAGTCGATACTGATCTCGAGTCAAACCACTCTTTTTTTCAGACAGAGTTGTTGCCAAAAACGTAAATCATACCTTGCACATCACCCAGGCGCGTTGGAAACCCCTGGTCGTTGTCATGGGTCAAACAACAGACTCTTTTGCTCCTGCAGGTTGCTCAGCCTTTCGGCCTCTAAACAGGCGTGTAAACTTCAACATCAAACTCTCAAGCCCACCCGGCATAAATATTAAAAAACCGATCAAGATAGCGCCAAAGAATAAGGGCCGCCATGCCAACAGCGGACGTGTCCATTCAAAAAGAAAGGTCATGACGGCCACTCCGATTACGGGACCCGCAAAGGTGGCCGTACCCCCTACAATCACCCAAACTAGGAGATACACCATCTCATCTAGGCCAAAGAGATGTGGGTCTATGGCGTTGAGCCGATGAGCCAGGAGAGAACCGGCGATTCCGGCAAAAAAAGAGCCGAGGACAAAAGCGAAACTTCTGTATCGCCCAACTCTGATACCGATAGACTCTGCCAAAATATCATCCTCATAAATAACTTTGAAGGTATTTCCGATGCGGGACCTGTCAATTCGATACATAATGAACACGCACACTAAAGTGATCACCAATGCCAAAAAGTAATACGGGATCGCTTCATAAAAATCTATCGAGCCTAATTCGCCCACATACGGAATATTTATCATGCCGCGGGGACCTCCGAAAGGGGTGTGGAACTTGATCCAGACCAATCGAATAAATTGACCCACAGCTAAAGACGCAATGAAAAAACCAAAACCCACGGTCCTAAGCAAAGGATACACAATTCCAAACCCAACCAGGCCTGCAGCGGCACCGGCCAGTGGTGCGGTCATCCAAAAAGGCCAACCAAAATGTTTGGCCATGAGGGCGCTCGCGTATGCGCCGGCACCCATTAAAACGACATGGCAAAGTGTCCAGTCTCCTGTCGTAGCGATCAGCCGGTAGCTTGTCACGAGGATGACGTTAATCAGAAATATGATCAGAATTTCAACATAGTATTCTCTGACAAAAAACGGCAGGACGCTCATGACTGCAAGCAATACCACTACACCGATGATTGGTAATACTTTATGCTTTGACACGGCCCATTAACCCCGTTGGTTTTACGATTAAGATGAAAGCCATAAACGCAACGCCGACCATGATAGCCGAAGTTGCATCGAATATAGTAGTGACAAAGGTATGAATAAAACCCAAAAGAAAAGCGGCTAAAACAGCACCCTCGATGCTCGCCATTCCCCCCACTATGACCACAATGAAAGCGGTAATCAGAAGATCGCGTCCCATATAGGGAGTAACGGCATATATAGGTGCCATGAGGGCGCCGGCCACCCCGGCATATGCCCCGGCGATGCCCATGGCAAGGGCCGTCATTTTATTAATGCTGATCCCTTGCAGCGCAGCGGCATCCGGATCCTGCGCACAGGCGCGAAGGGCCTTGCCCCATCTGACCCGATGCAGGAAGAACCATAAAAATCCGAGCAGAATACAGGCAGCCGGCACGATCAAAATCCTTTGCAGACCGATCTGGGCGCCGGCTATGTTTGCCGATCCCATGTAAGGTGTGGGTATCATTTTCATAAAACCCAACCCCCAAATTCGCCCCGCGGCAGTTTGCAGAATCCAGGTTAACCCGGCCGTTGCCATAAAACCGGCCATGACGTTACCCCTTGTGGGCCGGAAAATGAATCGCTCGGTCAATAAACCAAGAACTGCAATGGTTGGAATGGCCGCCACTACTGCGAGAGGGAAAGGCATCCCACCCAAAGCGTAGAATACGTATACCACATAGGCCCCTAACATGAAGAACTCGCCATGGGCGTGATTCGCCATTTGCATGACCCCAAAAGCCAAGGCCAATCCCACGGCGACTGTGGCGTAAATTGATCCTGCGACCACGGAATTAGCTATCGTTTGTACAAAAGTCGACCATTCCATATTTTTCTCTAACCTTTTAAGATAGTTTCACCACTCAATGGCCTCTCAAATATGGGACGGCAAAGATACCGTCCCATCTGTTTTGCCCGGTTACTTCCGTTGGTCAAAGTACTGCCCTTTTTCTTTGACGATTTTGATTATCGTGTCCTTTCTCGCTTCGAACCACTGTTCGAATCTGAAAACGGCTTGAATCCGCTTACATTTGCAGTCCGCCTTTACCTCAGCGATAGGTATGGGGGGCGATACCATGTTATCGATGCCCCACATATCTTTTCCGTACATTACCGCCGGTCCCAAAATGGTTGGAATGGACTTGGCAGCCCTGAGTGCTTCCAGTATCTTATCCGGATCAAATGTGCCGGCTAGCTGTGCCCCATGAGCCCACACCTTGAGCATGATCATGTGGTCCCAATCGATCCCGGTTATTTTACGGTGCACATCCCCGGGAGTGCCCGGACCGTATTTGGCATTCCACTCTTTGATAAACTCATGCTGCCAGGAGGGCTCCCCCCACCAGGGGTCATCGAACAGGGGAAAGCTGTTTGCGCTTTTGGTAGCCTCCATATACTCGGCAGGCACCTTTTGCAAAACAGACTCCGTGTCGATATAGTTACTCGAAATGATCCCCTTGAAGCCTTGGAGGTATAACTGTTCTATGATTAGTGTAACATATGAAGGATAGGATAGGTTGAGGCTGACGACATCGGGTTTGGTTGCCAAGATGGCGGTCACCACCGGTGCAAAATCTTCGGTTTCCCCGGAAAAATGCTTGTCATAGACGACGTCCCAACCCTCGGCTATGGCTGCTCCCACCTCCCAGGCCTGGCAGGTTTTGCCTATGGTGTCATCTTGAGATGTTACAGCCCATCTCTTTAGTTCCGGATTATTGATTTTGTGGTACAGGGGCCTTAGCATATCGATTCGAGGTGTAACGTCCCCGCCGCCTATCAAATAGGGCCTGTCCGGCATGATATCAGTCGATATCAGTGTGGCATAGAAAACCTTTTTCTTAGTGAGATACGGGTGCGTGGCATCTGCAGAGTTCCCGCCAATGGCGCTTATGAATTTTACGTCATGTTCCAGGACAAGTTGTTTGGCGCCCTGCAGGGCTTTACTGCCGGTTGCCTCATCGTCAAAGGAATACATCTTAAGCTTATATCTCTTCCCCCCAACCAGGAGGCCCCCCTCGGCGTTGACCCTGTCGATAAAGATCTGATTCCCGGTAAGGCCCGGCAACCCCCATCCGGCGTCGGGTCCGGATAAAGCGGCCAGAAAACCAATGTTAATCGTTTCTTCAGCTTGAGCGGCCATACCGCTCATTATAGAAAAAATAACTATTACACCTAATAACAGCGGGGTACGTACAAAAAGTCTGAAAACTTTTTTCTTTTTCATCGTAAACTCCTCCCTGGCAACTATTTGGTCCATTTTTATTGTCTCACTCCATTCTTTTTTGGCCGGCTATGTATCACCTCCTTCATATCAATTATATAGTATTTAATGCCTGAACGGAAAATCATAGTTTTTGTTCAGCTACCGGTTAGCGGCAATATTTGAATTTTCTGCAATCTACGCCCGTTCTTATAGAGATACTAAGACTATCATCTTAAATATTGACATGCTACGAAAATTACAATAGTCCCTTGGACGATTTTTTCTTGGATGAGGACTATTTTGCACTTTCCCGGACGCACATACATTGAGCATTTCGATAATTTACTCGCCTGTAGGATTAAATTTGAGCCCTTTTGGGTAAGAAATATCACATGACGTATTAATTGGGCAAAGAGGTGTATTTTGATATTAAATCGAAGGTAGTGTTAACGCAACGGAGTACTATGGCGAGGCAATGCAGTTTCTCAGTTTTTCGATTATTTCTTTATCGTCCACCTCCCATCCCACAAAGGCAAGACGTGTCTCTTCCACCCCGCTCCAGTCCGCCCATCCGCACTTACCACCCACATAGTTTACCAGCATCGTACGATCGTGAAAACGGACCGGTCCTTTCATACGGAATAACTCCCAAGGCAAATTCTCGGTAAATTGTTTGAAACAATTTTCGTCCAGAACCGCTGAATAGATAAAAGAGAAGGCAACATAATGTGATTTTTCCGCGGCAACGGTTTCACGGGTTGTCCCAGCTGAACCCGAGTCAGCTGCGCCTCTGTGATCCGACAGGCTAGCGTAACCCGGAGTGGAAGTAACAATTTGAAAAAACCGATCCGGGTTAAGTCCGAAATCTTTGCGGTGACCAACCGTCCATAGAGATTCGGGATCAACTCTGCATTGGATGGTAGGTATCACTTTGGAGTCCGGTGCAATCTCATGGAGCTCTTTTAATATATCGGAGACACTGTCATGGTCAACGGTGTCGATTTTATTTAAGAGAATCAGGTCTGCATCCTGAAGCTGACTAAAAAATAGCGTTCCGAGGCATTCGCGCACTCCCCAGAAATCAGCGTCCAGGACAGTGATAATTTTGTATACTACCATGTGTTCCTGCAGTTCCACATCCTGAAATACATCAACAATCGCACGCGGATCGGCAACCCCGGTGGCTTCTATAATAATTCGAATGGGGTTGAATTGTTTCCGGATCTTTTTCAAGGTCAGGTTCAGATCCGCTTGCAGGGAGCAGCAGACGCATCCACTGGTAAGTTCCACCACATCCGAACCGGCATCCGCAAGAAGTGATCCGTCGATTCCCACCGCTCCGAATTCATTTACGATGACCACCGTACCTGACAGGTCGCTTTCCCAGGAGAGTATCCTTTTTAGAAGCGTGGTCTTCCCGGCCCCCAGAAATCCCGCCAACAAAATGACCTGAGTTTTTTTGGGGGGGTTACAGATGTTTTCTCCATTTACTTTCTCCTCAATTACTATTAACCTTGTAATAACATACCGTCAAGGAGAATGAAGAATCTTTTATTGAAAAAAATCAATAGGTTTGTCTGTTCGATTTTGGCCCCAGTGATTATAAACGGGTATGATCGATGAGGTGGGTCAATAAAATCGCTGCCATTAATCTACCCTCATCCGTAAATTCAGAGGGATTATTCACAATCCAACCCTGCTGTTCAGCCTTGGAGATAAAGCTGGCGGTTTCCTTAGGATTGTGAGAAATACCAATTTTTCTTCCTGGCGATTTGTTTAACTTGTCTGATAAACCGGCCAAATTAGTGTTAATTATTGCCACTCCGTATTCGCGCTCACCCATGGAACTGATGCGTTTTCGAAGCGCTTGATGATAAAACTGTTCTGCCTCCTTAAACCGGTGTGTACTGTGAAACAGTTCCGCAAGGTTATTAAGCGTACCGGCATGACCTGCCGAGAGCAGTTTTTGATACCTCATGCGCTCAATATTATCGTAAACCTGACGGTGCTTGTTTTCCATCCGGAGATGATAAAGTGAGCTGTGTGCTCGCTGGGTAAGCCGCATTCTGTCGATCCAGTGAGATGCCGACTCCCAGTTTTTCAGTGCATTTCGATAACATCGCGCAGCCTGTTCAAAATCTTTTTTGATTCGAAAGGCAATCCCCATATTGTTCAAACTGCCAGCCAGGCGCGGATCGGAGTCATCAAAATATTGGGCGATTTTGTATGCCTTTTTCCACTTTTCGGCGGCAATACAATACCGGCTTCCGGAAAATTCTAAGCTCGCCGCATCAGTGACATGCAACCATAAGAATTCCGGATCCTCCCGATCTATTTCAGATATTATTGTCATTTGTGATTTGCCATTTAATATTTACCATCAAAGATCAAGGCTAAGGGTTCGCGAAAAAATAACTTCACATTTTAGCATCTTAGCTTCAGCCCATCTTTGGCCGATGCCTCACTCGCAAAATCCTCGAACTAGCTCGCTATTGTTGTGCTTTTGCTCTTTCGGATCAGCCAAATCCAAACCCAATCTAAGCGCCAATTCTGCTAAGTTATTTTTGTGCGAACCCTAAGTGACCCAGAATCGGCAACGCGTCAAATACCGAGGTAGGCCTTTCGCACGTGATCATTATCCTTTAGCTCGTGACCTTTTCCGTGCAAAGCGATACGTCCGGTCTCCAGAACATACGCATAATGCGCAAGATCCAAGGCAAGTTCCGCGTTTTGTTCAACCAGAATCACGGAAACACCTTCTTTATTAATTTCTGTAAGAATTCGAGCGATTTCCTGAACGACAAGGGGGGCAAGCCCCAGAGACGGCTCGTCTAACATGAGCAGTCGCGGTTTTGACATTAGAGCCCGCCCGATGGAAAGCATTTGCTGCTCACCCCCGCTCATGGTTTTTGCCACCTGTTTCCTGCGCGTTTTGAGGATCGGAAAATGATCGAAAACTTTTTCCAAATCTCTTTGAATTCCGTCCTTATCGGACCGAAGAAACGCACCGAGGTATAGATTTTCCAAAACCGAGAGCCCCGGGAAAACTCTCCGGCCTTCAGGAACATGGGCAATACCGAGCTTGAGAATTTTATCCGGAGCAAGTCGGTCTATCCGCCGTCCGTCAAACAGAATCTCTCCGGCACTCGGGTGTATGAGACCGGAAATTGTCCGTAGTGTGGTACTCTTACCGGCCCCGTTGGAACCAATAATAGTGACCAGTTGCCCTTCTTGAAACTCGAGTGAAATCCCCTGAATCGCGGCGGCTTTTTGGTAATGGATAAAGATGTTGTTTAGCCTTAATAACATTTTACGCAGATCCCAAATAAGCTTCAATTACCTGTTCATTCCCTCGAATCTCTTCCGGTGAACCTTCAGCCAGCAAGCGCCCAAAATTCAGCACCATAAGCTTCTGGCAGAGCCCCATCACCGCCTTCATATCGTGTTCAACCAACACAATCGAAACACCGGCTTCATGGACTTTTTTGACCATCCGCATCATTTGCGAGGTTTCTTCGGGATTCATACCGGCAAACGGCTCGTCCAACAACAGAAGTTTCGGCTCGGCAGCCAATGCAATAGCAACCGCCAACGTTCGCTGTGATCCCAGCGGGAGGTTTACGGCCAATTGATCTTTGCGATCCATCAACCCCATGAACTCGAGAACTTCCAGGACCTTGGCCTCTGCCTTTTTCTGTTTATGTCCGTCAGTGCGAAAAAGTGCGGCAAAAAAATTGGATCGGGCGCGCAAGTGGCAACCGACCAAGATATTCTCATATACCGTAAACTCTTGAAACAGAGTTGTCTCCTGGAAAGTGCGTACCAGTCCGCGTTCCGCAATCGCACTTGCACCTCGACCGGTGATATCTTCTCCCTGGTAAAGGATCTGACCTTGGGTAGGTTTATAAAACCCGGAGATGATCTTAAAAAGAACACTCTTGCCGGCGCCGTTTGGTCCGATGAGCCCACGAATCTCCCCTTCTTCAACGCAGTAGCTAACATCGTCAATGGCAACGAGACCACCGAACCGTTTGGTGATTCCCTTCACTTCAAGTAGCGCCATAGGTGGCATCCTCATGCACTATCTCAAATAGTTGCATGCAATATTTTGGTTAATCAATATATTTTCAAACCACGGGGTCTAAATTTCGGTCTCCGAATCAGCCTCTGTGATTTTATCATAGGGATTGCCTACTCTATCGACCCTCTCTTTTCTCTTACCTTTTAGAAGCATTAGCATCCAGTTCTTCTCTGCTCCGCCATCGGCTGATCCAGCTGCGTATTTTGGCTGGAATGCTCCCCAGTCCGTCCGGCAAAAACATGATTGAGGCAATCAAGATGCAACCGTAAACGAGCGGGCGCCATATCTCAAAGGTGCGGAACCATTCGTTGACCACCGATAAAACCGTTACCCCGATGATGGGACCGGAGAACGTTGCGGTGCCACCGACAATCACCCATACAAGTACATAGACCATTATGCCCACTGCAAACTGGTTTGGATTTATGGAGCCCAAATAGTGCGCCAATAGTGCGCCTGCGATGCCCACGAAAAAAGAGGCAATCATAAAAGCCAGGGTTCTGTATCTCCAAGGGTTGACGCCGACAGATTCCGCCAAAACGTCACGCCAATGGATAGAATGGAGCGTCAGCCCAATCCGCGAGTTTTCCAGGCGATAAAGAATCCATAAACAGATACTAACAATAACAAGTGTGAGAAAATAGTAAGGGATAGGCTCCCAGATCTCGATTGTCTCGAAACCGGGAATCCAAAGCTTAGGCGAAGGGACGTTCCTCAGCCCTTTCGGTCCCCCGAAGGGCACCTTGAAATAGACCCACCCCAGGCGGATGGCTTCACCGGCGGCAAAGGAACCAATGAGGAAATAGAACTGCTTCATACGAAAGAGGGGAAAGCTGAGAATAAAAGCAACCGCCGCACAAATTATTCCTGATAAGGGTAATGTGAGCCAAAAAGAAAGACCCACTTTTTTGGCCAACAAGGCGCTCGCATACGCACCAACACCCATCACGACCATATGTATAAGCGACCATTCACCGGTAAGGGTCATCAGCCGGTAACTGACCACCACCAGGACATTTATAAGCAGGAAAATCATAAAATCCTGTTGATGGTACTTCAGATTGAACGGGAGCACCGCAAGAAAAACGAACAATGCAACCAACCCTAGCGCTTTATACACTCTATTATTAGTCATTTTTTACGTTCACTATGAATTACTCACTTGTTCGAGCTCCCATCAGTCCGGTGGGTTTAATAATAAGGACGACCAGCATGATTAAGAGTCCTAATATAGTGGCGATGACGCCTCCATAATAAGTGGTAACAAAGGTATGAAAAAACGCATAAAGGACAGCCGCCAGTATCGCGCCGGAGAGGCTCCCAAGGCCTCCGACGATCGTCACAATAAATGCGGTAATGATGACGGTATGACCCATATAGGGTTGTACACGAGTCAGGGGGGCTATGAGTGCCCCCGCTACGCCTGCAGTGCCGGCACCTAATGCCATTGCAATTACTGAGATTTTATTAATGCTGATCCCTTGCAGCGCCGCCGCCTCCCTATCCTGAGCAGTGGCACGGAGCGCCCACCCGAATTTCGTACGGGTAAGGAATAACCAGATAAAAAGCAATAGCACTGCAGCCACGATGAGGGCCACCAACCGTTGTTTTGAGAGGGCGACACCCTCAACAATCTGTATGACACCGGGAAAGGCCGACGGAACATGTTTCATCAATCCCAGCCCCCCAATCTTCACGGCCAGCACCTGGAGTATGAACAAAACACCAATGGAATTGATAAGCCCGCCAAGGGGATTATCGCGCATGGCCCGGAAAAGCCACCGTTCCATCAACAAACCGATCAACATAACAATTATGAGAGCAGCCATAACTGCCATGAAAAATGGCCATCCCAATTTTGAGTAAAAAAACCACACAGAGTATGCCCCAACCATGAAAAGCTCTCCATGTGCAAAATTTACGATCCCCATTACACCGAAAATCAATACAAGACCGACAGCTGTGAGTGCAAAAAAGCTGCTGGCGACCAAGGCGTTTACGCCGGTTTGGAGTACGACTTCCAATCTGTCTTTCCCCTTCCTCGATAGTTGGGACCGGAACACGAAGCGCCCAGGTCCCAACGGTCGGTTGCAGGTTGTATAATGCCTGCCATTGATGCTCACCTATTAAGTTTGCTGATACCACATCTGGTTCAACTTTTTCATGTGCTTGATATAGACATCTTTGTGCTTGGCCCACCACTTGAGAATGTTCTTGTACTCCACAATCCTTCCTCTGCCGTTTTGAATGGTAACAACGGGCCAATTGCCCACGAGGGCATTATTCAGGCCCCAAAGCTCTTCCCCCCACCATTCTGCCGGCCCGAATATATGAGGCAATGTTTGCATGCTCTTCATCGCCTTGTACACGGCCATAGGCTCTACACTCCCGGCCTTCTGAGCTCCCGCCACCCACAGGTCCATGATAGCGGCGTACTCATAGGAAACAGCAGTCCATGAAGCCGGATGCTTTTTGTTGTACTCCTGAAAAAATTTATTGGGATTCTTGAAGCTGATATTCGGTTGGTTCAGTGCCGGGTCGTCGAAATCCGGAAACTGGTAGATAAAGCCTTCCAGGAATTCTTTGCTCGTTTTCTCAAGAATTGCCGGATAGTTGTCAAGGGTACAGGATATCATCTTGCCTTTGTATCCCTGCTGATAGAGTTGCTCACAGATCAGGTTGACATAATCGGGCCAGGACGTATCAAAGCAGACTATATCCGGTTTCTTAGCCAGCAACGATGTCACGATGGGGGCAAAATCGGTTGTTGCTATATCGAAGATGTTTTCTCCAGCCACCTCAATCCCGGCCACTTCAAATGCCGCCCGGTAAGTCGCAACCGACGGAATCCCCAGCTCATCGTCCTGGGCGCAGATGACCGCCTTTTTCAATTTCGGAAAATTTTCTGCCAGCCATTCCACTCCTGTTACGTTATAGATGGG
>SDBV01003625.1_pt1 | contig 22600 bp, 22 predicted proteins | sample 2277081 | NCBI WGS metagenome assembly SDBV01 (sample SAMN10402039, study PRJNA504765) | marine sediment metagenome | isolation source: marine sediment core GS10_PC15, 223 cmbsf | place: Arctic Ocean: Southern Knipovich Ridge | collected 2010 | reverse complement strand
ATATTATCTAATTTATTAACGAGATAATCTTTAAATCCTTCTTTAATTTCTGGGGCGGATTTATACAAACCTAATAACACAGCTTTTAATTCACTAAAAAAATCTTCAAATACTAACTCTCCCGACTTCTGTAAATCTTCTAAAAATTTCTTATAATCAATATAATATATTAAACCTTTTTGTGTATTTCTCGATTCTAATATATTTTCTTCCCCCTCAAAATTTAAAGCACACATAATAAAATTAAAACATCTTTATAAAATTATTATTTTTTTTTGTTTTTATATATTTACGATTTTCTTACAAAATTTACAAATAAAAAAATTATTTATTTATACTTTGAGAAACACTGAGAAAAAATAAGAAATCACTATAAAAATTGTGAGTGGAGGACGATATTGACAAATTACATGTTTTTTTTTGGTCATCCTATTAATAATTAAGCTATTTTTTATGATAATTTTTTTATTTTTATTAATTATATTCTCTATAGGAAGATTAATAAATACAAAAAATAATTTATAAAATAATTTCTTTAGAAGAGAAATTTTAATAAAACTATTAAAGTAAATTTTAAATATATTTCTATTCCTAACGGAATTCAAAATGAAATTAATAATAAAAAAAAAACAAAATAAAAGTGAAAATATTAAAAAATATAGAAACAAAAAATTTATATTTAGATATTTTAACGGATGTACAATAAAGATTAAAATTATTAATTTACTGTCACCACCACCTAACACTTTTAATGAATATAGTATAAGTGAAAAAACAAAACTAAAAAAAATAAACAAAAGTCTATAATTTAATATTATTATAGCAAAGTTTACATCATATAACAATTCCAAAATAATAAAATAGAAACTAATAATAAAAAAAACAATAAAATATTTTGAAGGAATAATACGATCTTTTAAATCTAAAACAATACAAATTATAAATATAATTGTTAAAAAAATTATCTTAAAAAAAAATAAATCTATTACAAGAAAACGAATTAAAATGAGAGAACAAATTAAAAATGTTAAAACATAATTTTTACATTTATAAATCGGTTTAATTTGGTCTAAATCCTTATATATTACATTCAAATCTAAATCGGTAGTAATTAATTGAAAAGGATTCTTTTCTTTTTTATTTCTCTTCATAATAGAAAATAAAAATTCATTAATTAATTAATTAAATATTTAAATATATTTATCTATTTTATTATCATAGACATAAATTAATGTTTATAATATGGATAGTTCTCAACGGTTTAAAAGGAATCCTGCTATAATATGTTGGATTAAACATTTAAATGAAGGAAAATTTTCAAACGAAGAAAGAGTTTTATATACAATTTTTGGAAAAATAAAAAGAGTTCGAGTCGTTGGAACTATAATTAATAAACAAGAGTCAATTAATGAAAATAGGTTTGACAATAAATCATTTTCCATTGATGATGAAGAATCCAACACTAAAATAGAATTAGAATTAGATGACGATACGGGTATTATTAAGATCGTAATGTGGAACATAAATATAGAAAACTATGAAAATATAAAGAAAGGAGACATAGTCGATGTAATAGGATTACTTAGAAAAAAGAATGACGAATTAACAATTGGTTACGAAATCATAAGAAAAATTCAAAATCCTAATTTTATTTTGCTAAGAAATGCTGAAATTATAAACAAAATTAAAACACAAGGAAAACATGAAATTCCTGATATTGATGAATCTGAGTCTAATGTAGATCTTTTCCTTGATGAAATAGACATTGAATCTTTATTTGAAGATGACATTATTGAAGATAATGAAAAAAAGGAAACTAATTTGGGAAAAAATAATCAAAGTTTCGAGAGAAATGATTTTGATGAAATTAAGTCTAATATATTTTCAATTTTAGAAGATAAAGGAAAAGGGGTAAATATTGAAGAGTTAAATGAAAGACTGGAGATTCCTGAAATAGAAATAAAAAAATACTTAGGAGACTTGGAAATGGAAGGTAAAATTTATCAATCAGGAAAAGGTATCTGGGAAGTGTATTAATAAAAAATTAAAACTGATATCCACATTTTCGACAAACTCTTCTTTTTTTATAAATTGGAAATCCAGCATCATATCTAAGAATTTTGCTTTTATCACTAGATATTGGTATGTCCTTGCCTGTCGAATTACACATGGGACATTCAATGCGAACCGGAAGGTTATTGGTTTTTTCTTTAGAATTATTTAAATGAACTTTATTAATGTCATGTTTACCGAACTCTTCTTTTTCCATACTATAATGTTTTTCTTGATTATTATATGTTATATCTTCATTAATACTAGATAATTTATTACTAATAATTTGTTGCTTGGATATATCATCATTTAAATTTAACTTATAATCATTTAACTTATTTCTTAAATTTTTGATCTTGTTTAATCTATAATTTAATTTTAGTTCTATTATTTTTCTGTATTTTCTTATTTTTAGTTTTATGTTTTCATTTAAATTTTTAGCAATTTTAAACTTATTTTCTAACGCTTTTTCTTTTTCTTTCGATTCCTTTAATTCGTTTTCTTTTTGCAGAATAATACTATTTGTATTTGAAATCTTTTCTTTCAATGGAGATAACTTAGATATTTCAAAATTTAGTTTTTCAATTTCATAGTCATTATTTCTGATTTTATCATTAGATTTTAATTCCTCCTCTCTAAATCCTTTTAATTCGTTTTCTTTTTGTAAATTTTCAGTTATGGATTTGCTATACTCAATATTTAGATTTTTCATTGATTCCATTAATTTTAAGATATCATTATCTCTATTATCATATTTTTCTTTAATATTAGATGATGTTGCCTTTAAGCTCAATAATTCTTCCATTGCTTCTGATAATTTTTGTTCCATACTTAAATATCTGTTCCTTAACTCCAATAAGGCTTGACCATAAATTTTGTGGTTTTTTGAAGGATTTTTTTGTATTAGGTCCCATTCAATTGACATTGATAAAATCACCTATCTTTCGATCTCTAAATAACATTCTTATATTTGTTGTTTATTTTAAACTTAAGAGAAAGGTATTATCTAGCTTCTTAGTTAAATTTATTGCTAAATTAATCTTCTCTGAAGGAGATAATTCATTAATATTATCTGTTTTTACCTGCAACATTTTCGAAATATTAGTTCTTGATTTTAATGCTTTTGCTATAATATTATTAAGCATATTTACTAACGAATTCATTTTTAAACCTAATGAGGATGTTTGACTATTGTTCGGAACTCGTTCTTCTACTAATGTTCTTCCTCCTAATATTTGCTCATCTTGATTCCTTAAGGTTTTGTCTTGATTTAAGTCAGCTTCTATTTGTTTGGAAACCTGAGTAATGTAATATAACATAGAAGTTCTTTCGACTATCTCTTGTAAAACAACTAGAAAAATATAATCATTATTAATAATTGAAAAAATAAATTTATATTTCTCTGTCTGTAAGGTACCAATAGTAATATAATTTTTTCCCATTTCTTTCTTAAACCGACTTAAAGCAGGTAGGACGAAAGAACTTACGGGCCCAGCAATATCTTCACGAATTTCAACTAAATCACTAGAACTACTACCTAATGGGAAGCCATTCCCGTCAATAAGATATACACCTAATAATTTATCTAGAAAATAATTTTTACAATCTTCGAAAATTCTAGCTACATTTTCTCTAATATTAGGCAATTTCCTTTTTGTCCCCCTTATTACTAAAAATTTAGCTTATCAAATGAAATTTTAATAATCTTTTTTTAATCATTCCTAAAATCTTTTTCATATATCCCAATTTTCTAGAAGAGCTGAGATCTTTAGATTCTACTAAAGTAATTGCTTTTTCGTTTTTATAAATGAATTTTATATCATTTAAAAATATTTGAAATTGTGCGAAAAAATTATCAATTCTAGTAGGTAGATATTTCTCTTTTTTTATAAACTCTCTCTCAAAGACTGAGGGAATAAAGGGAATTGTATCAACACCGGCTATTATAAGTGCGATTTTTTCCCCTGTGGCACTGGCATTTTCAAATATGGGATCTAGTGTAATTTCAGGATCAGAAACAACAACAAACATAAATTCGTCTCCAGCTAAACAAAAAATAAATTTATACAATTCGGTATCAAAAGTAAAAATCCCTTGAGATTTTTTACTAAATTCTCGTGTAAATCTTAGGAAAGTAGTTTTTAATAAACTACTAATGGCACCTACAACATTTTCTTCGACTTTTTTTTTTGTGTTTTTGGATATTATCGAATGAACAATAAAACCACTATCATCAACAACGTAAAGCCCTAGTAAATTTCCTTTTAAATGTTTTAAAATTTCTTTTTTAAAACTTTCTTCAAGTAATATATTCAATCTATTGACATTAACTGACATGATTTTTCCTCTTTTTATAATTTAAAATAAATTGTTTAAAAACATTCAGAACTTTATGTATAGTAAAAAATAGAATTTATTAAAAAAGTTTTTCATAATTTTAAACATAAATAATTAATTCTTGTGTTACTATTCATTTACTGTGAATATTTTTTCTTTCAATCCTATATTTTACTATCTTCACATATGTAAGAGGATGTTTTATTTGTTTATTCCTCTTTTCTTTTTTTGAATAAAATCCCTCATTACATAATTTATCCTTATATTGAGATGCGTAACATAATCCTAACGATTTCAATTTTGAACAGGCATAAGGACTATAACCTTTCTTAACCGCAAAGTTAACTTGATATTCAGTACGTTTTCTATCGAAATCTGCTACCGATGAAAAAATATTAATTATGTCTTCAAAATCGTATTTAACAGCAATCAAAAACCATGTAAGATGCAGTCTCTCTTCATGAATTAAATTATGACCTTTTTTTGCTCTTTGGAGAATTACATTCGTGCATGGTGGAAAATATGTAGAATTTTTTAAATCAAGATAATCATCATTAAACTCTTGTTCTTTATATGTGGGTTTGTTTTTATTCCAAAATTCTAAAATAGATTCGTATACAGATTTGAACTCTTGAATTTTGAATAATTCCCTTTTGTCAGATTCTATATTATCGGAGTCATGTGATTGTGACTCAAGGATTCGTTTTCGAGCTTTTTCTTGTAATAAACGAATTAAGTTCTTTTTTTGGATATATACAATACCTTTTGATAGCTGTTGATTGGTTAATTTCCTAAAATCATCACGAAGATTTGATGCTAGTTTTAAGTAGTCAGTATAATAAATTTTAAATATTGTTGTAAAGCCATCACTTATATTTTGTTTAAAAATAATTTCATTTTTAGTATTTTTTGAATAAAAAGTTAAATTAACAGATAAATCTTTACAAATGTTATATAAATTACTTGAACTTTCATTTAATAATTTATTATATTCTATTTTTGAATATAAATTTGCAACTCTATTGGTGATTTCTATTTCGTCTATTAAATATAGCATTATTTTTAAAAAAAAAAAGGATAAATGATTGATCGAATGATCATAAAAAGGTAAGTTTTGTTCTTTACCCTCTAAAGCATTATAAAATATAAAAGATATTTGTTTTTTGATTAAATTTTTTCTTGGGTGCGAAAAGATCTCTGAAAGAAATTGAAATGGACTTTTCTCTCTAAATTCTTGAAAATATAACTTTAAAGACGGAAGCCAAGGATATTTGCGAACAATATGTTCTATATCTATCAATATAATCTATAAAAATGTTTATTTAATATTTATTACAAATATTTTTGAACTACCATCCCCTAAAGGGGTTGGGTTCTTGCTTCTACGACCACAGCGCCAAAGAACGTCTTACACGATCTCCACAAGAGTGAACCTTCGCCTAGCCTTACAAAAGTAATCATTCTTCTGATGTATTTGATATCTTTTTAACTTTATATTTAATTTTTTTAGCTTTAATAATTTAGAAATATGTTTTTTTTTTTAAATATATTTATTAAAATATTAGACTCATTAACTAAAGAAGCTGATTTTATTTTAAAAATTTTTGGTAAAAAAAATCAATTATTAAATATTTGAATATTTATTTTGAAAAGTTACAAGTTATATATATAATTAATTACTTTTACTGAAAAAAGCTCAAAATTGCGATTATTAATTTGAAAAAAATACAAATCTAATATTAAATAATGATAAATAGTTAGAGATTCCTTTATTTGTAATAGTTACAAAATATTTCTTCCACACATATTTAAAATTCTTCCATATCGTCATCTTCTTCAAATTCCTCCTCTTCAACACGAGGGGCAAGAAAATAGTTCAATTTACCACCTTCAAGGAGATCGAAATTCATTTTTATTGGATGATCTGTTTTCAGAGCGATTTCTAATTTTTCTGTAATTGAGGTAATTTTCAGGATAGCTTTTAGAAAAGTTAACGAATAAGCCCCTGCACTTGAGCCTTTAAGCTCACTTTCGATCAAATCTTCCTCATTAAGATCATATTCCATCTCACCAATTTGCCCCGAGGAGCTGAAGATCAATCCCTTTCCTTCATTTGTGTTAATATTTAGAATCTCAGAATAAATTTCTGCATCTTTAATTGCCTCTACTAAGAAGTCTGGGGCAATAACACAACTGCAAGGATATTCTATTTTAAGTAAATTATCCATTGGAATTTCTTCGATGTCGATATCTAATAATGCTAAACTGAATGTTCTTGTTCGAGATGTGTCCTCTCTTTGCATTTTTATCTTAATTTTTTGGTCTTCTTCATTAAAAGTAATCTCTACTGAATCATTAGAAGCACTTCTCTTCAAGATCTTATCTAAATCGTCTAAATTTAAGCCCACTTTAGATTCTTTACTGCATTCAAATTCATCAAAATCATCTTTCTTGATAGATAATTTCAGAAGACAAATTCTACTTGGATCCATAGCTGAAATAGTAAACTCTTTAGGAGTGACTCGAAACTCTGTTTCGTCAATAATACTGGCTAAGGTTTCAACAATGCTTTTTAAAATCTTACTATTCTTTTTCTTCAAGACAAAACTCATTATAATCACTTATTAATAATTAGTTAAACTACATGTTTTTAATCTTTAAAAATATATTTAAGTTTTTCGCAAATTATGGATATCAAAAATCAATGCCTTTGTAATATTTTCATATACTTTATCAACATTCAATCCTGATTTTGATGAGGCTTTTATATATTCGTATAATCTAAAATTTTTACATAAATTTAAAGCTTTATCATCATCTATTTTGTGTTGTAAATCACATTTAGCAGCAATGAGAATAATCTTGAGATTTTTATCTTGATTTCTTAATAAATCAACCCAATGAGTCAGTTCTTCAAAACTATTTTGATTCGAAATGTCAAACAATAATAACGCGCCATTTGCTCCATTAATAAAACCAGGATGGAGAAAATGAAACCTCTGTTGACCACCTAGATCCCATATTTGTAATCGACAATGTCTCTTCTTTTTTTTGAATTTTACTTTGATATCTTTTATTTGAAATTCGATTCCTATAGTTCTTTTTAAATTTATTGAGAATTTTTTGGACATGTATCTAGAAACCATAGTTGTCTTTCCAACTCCACCATTACCAGCCATTATTAATTTAAATGCATAGTCATAAAACATTTTAATATCTCTTTTTTTAAGTATTTGAATTTTCTTTATAAGATTTTTAAATTTTTGTTCCTAATGATAGTATTTTCGAGAAATAGATTCTACTCAAAAAATAAATTAAAAATATGAAACTTATAACTTTAATTGACCAAAATATACCAATTATTAAAATATTCAGACTTAATGTGATTGAAAAAAAACTAAAACTGTTTACAATTTGATTAGTTAACTGACTTATTATAACACCTAAAGCTAGATTCTTAATTCTTGGTGTTGATTGTATGCCATAAATTAAAAATATTAAAAGAAAGGGTATAAATCCTAAATAAAATAAGGGTATTAAAAGAAAATTATAACCCCATAAATCAAAATTTTGTAGAAATAAATAATCTGAAATCCAATTGTTTAAGGAAATTATAAGAAAAGAAAAGTACAAAATTAAGATTAGAATAGAATAAATATGATATTTGAAAATAATTCTTTTATTTGAAAAAACTATTTCTAATTCATAAATAAAAAAAACTGGAGCGAAAATAAAGAAACAAACTGAAAGATATGAATTAAAAAAAACAAATTTCATAAAATCATTGTTATATCCTGATATTATTGATAAAAATTGAATTATGTAAGCTATTAAAATAAATAAAAAATATAAAAACATACCTCTCAAAAAACCTTTATCGTTTTCTTTTTTTCTTATCTTTCTTAAAAAAAATTGAATCAATAAAAAATTCAAGAAAATCATAGTTACAACAAAAAATAAATTCAGATTATTTAAAGACGACATTATACCATTGAAAAATAGATGTTATTATTGTTTAATTTAATTAAAAAGAATTTTTATTTAAAAATATTTGTCAAAAGTTTAAGAAAAAGATTCATTTGATTTCAATTTTATCTCGACCTAGAATATGGGAAACAGGTATAAAACCTTTTTTAAATAACTTGCGATTATAAAATCTTTTTTCTTTTGTATTCCAAATTAAATTCTTAATAGGATTATGATTCTTTAATTCTTTTTTATTATACAATTTTTTTAATATCTCATCCCCGTTTATTAAATCAGTTAATATCAAATAATATTCTATTCCTAAATATGAAAAAATTGATCGAAATAATTTTTGATACTTGTCAATTAGAATATCTGGTAAATAAAGCTTAATATAAAATCCATTTTCGAATTTAATTTTTTTTGATAAACTGTGAATATAGAATTCCCCTTCAATCTCATAAATATGAATCAAATTAAAATAAGAAAATATTTCAATTATTTTTTTATTTTTCTTTCTTTCTATTATAGGTAAGATTATTTGAAATACATTTAGAATATTTAAATTTTTCAAACTTAAAAACGGGAATATTAAATTTTTTTTAATTAAATCTTTAACTATTTCAGTATTTATAATAGAATTTCGACTCAATAAAGATTTTAAGTCCTTAGATGCTACATCGTATATTTTAAGAAAGTTCATAAATTCTTGAGAATTTGGCGGGAATTTTTTTTTTATGTTGGTTTTATTCATATTAAATTCTTTTATTTCTATATTTGAATTATGAACTTCTTTAAGAAATAAAACTTTTTGACAATTAGATTTAAACCTATTAAAATCAAGATTCCAGCCTTTAGAATCTATATTATAATTAAAATTTAAAACTTGATAAATCTTTTTTACATGAAATATGCAATATTCACTGACAATTTTTTTTGATTTAGATAACCAATTTATATAAGACATGTTTGGTTTTTTAAAAGGAAAAATATATTTAATAAAAAATGAAGTTGTTCCACCCATCATTTGGAAGGATACCCTCATTTTTTGGAATGTAGGGGTTAATAATCGTTTAAAATCAAAGTCTATATTGTTGTAATCTGTAAGTTTAATATATAAATAGTATTGACTTAAACCAAAAGCCTTAAAATCTGGAATAAATTTAACTGATTTAACAAAATATTTAAAATAATTTGAATCCTTTTCTAATTTAAATTTCTTATCATTTAATACAATGTGGTTAAGATTTCGATGAAGTAAAGAGAGTCTATTTAAGTCTTCTAATTTATACTCAGATTTTTCCCATGACTTACGATTCCTTATCTTTTCCACCAATTTATTCATATCTTTTAGATTATTAAATTGTAAGTCTGTATGATTATTTAATTGAGATAAGTCATATAAAGGTCTTTTCTTGAAGGTATTTTCGATGTATTGAAGATACTGTTTAAACAAATCTAGTGAATATATAAACTTCTTTTTTACGAAATTATAAAAATTTACCCTAGAAAATGTTTTTAGATATTCACTGAAAAAAAGTCTTTTAATGTTAATGATGTCATCCTGAAAAATATTGTGAAGTATTGAGATTAAATCCTTTTTTTCTCTAATATTAGGTAAAAAAATTTCTAAATGAAGTATTCTAACTTTTGAAAAATATTCGACACAATTTGCTAGAACAACTCTAGGAAAAAAACTTTTTATTTCTTCTATCTTTTTAAAAATATGATTTGAATATTTTAAGCTAATTTGAATATAAACCTTAGCAAATTGAGATGTTGAAATGGTATTTATTAAAATAGGTTTTATAATAGGAGGTTTATTCGAAATAAAACTCTCTATTTTTGATTCGATGGAATTTATCGTGATTTTATAGTCTTTTGCTTCTTTTAAAAGTTGTTTAAGCTTATTTTTCTCATTTAAATATATTTTTTTAACAAAATCTTGTTTTTGAATGATTGTTTTAATTAAAACAAATTTAAAGATTTTAAGATTATAAAAGATTTTGAAAACATGATAATAGGTATTATATTGTTTGATAACATTGATAAATTGCTCACGATTTTTAAAGTACATAGGAATCATTTTCTTATGTATAAATGTTTTTATAAACTTTTTATTTAATACGGTATTGTATTCAATAGAATAAGTAAGAGTAGTGTCAGAATAAAGATTAATAAAGTGATCAATAAACTTTATGTTTCTATTTTTGGAGATAAAGGTAGATAATAATTTCAACGAGATTAATATATCATTTAATAAATCTAAAGTATAAAAAAAACCAAACTTCTCATAATCGTCAATGAATTTTAGAAATTTATTTTTTAATTTTTCATCATAATAAAAAATATTTAAATAAGACTTAATTTTAATCATAAATTCTTTTTGTTTTATTAATTCATTTCTTATATCAGTTTTTATTTTTTTTAGAGACTCATTTTTTTTTCCTAAATTAAAACCAGAAACAGAAGTATATCTCATACGATCAAGCATCAAGAAATCGATAATTGAAAACTTAAAAACATTAGAGGATTTTAAGTATGGCATATTAAATGTAATTTCATATTTCTTATCGTATTTAATATGTCGTGGATTTATAAAGCGGCCATTTTTATAAAATTCTCTGAAATAATTTAGGTTTAAAAAATTTTCATATGAAGTATATGATAATAATTCTTTTTGAATAATAAATGTCTCTGAGTGTAGTACGCTAAGGAAATGCTTTAAATCATTATCATAAACTTTTGGTAATAAAAAATACCCTGAAACACTTACAGCAAAGCCTCCTTCTGAATATTTGAAAGCTAAAAAAAAAGGTAGATCTTTAATAATCTTATAAACCTTAGTCTTTTCTAAACAAGGATTAAATGTTAAATTCGCTATATAGATAGTAATTTCTAATGGGTTCCAATTAATCTGATATGAGGGTGAAACAATAGAACTCTTTTCAATCCATTGTAGATTCGTGACAAATTTATTAAAACTTAGGTTTGTTTTAATTTTCCCATCTTTTATTAGATTTTTAAATATTTTTTTATAGTCTTCTAAAGATTTATTTGTCTTGATATCATAAAAGATTAATGTTAATATTCTGAACGTTTCGATTCTATCGTCATGATTTAAGGAACTCGATATTCGATATATGAAATCGTTAAATAATTCATCAAAAAAAATTTCGATATCGGTAGTTATGAATAATTGATTTTTTCGTACATATTCAAAAAAGCAAGATACCGGAGTATCCAAAGTATCAATAATTTCTAATTTGATAAAATTTTCTAGTCTGTCGAATTTGGAACTTAAAAACTCAAAATTATCAATATTTTTTGTTATTAAACTTTTCCATAGATTAATAATGTCAAAATTCTTTAAATCATTTTCCACAATTTTATTTACTACCATTTTAACGAGTTCATTTTGTAATAAATTTTTAGGAATAAACTGATAATAAGATTCTCTGAGTAAAATGATTGGAATTAATTTTACTAAATCTTTTTTTATATTGATAGTTAAGATTTTTCTAAGAAAATCACGCTGAATTCCAAAATCAAAAAAAGACAATTCAGGACTTTTATCTACTTCTGAATAAATAATTTTAATTATAAATTGGGGATATAGAGTATCTAGATTTAAAGAATACTTTAAAGACACAATAATTTTTTGAAAGATATCATTTAATTCGTCCTTTGAAATTCCTTCAAATGAACCTTTTAATATTGAAATATGATCCTTATTCATGATAATTATTGTTTATTTTTTACTATATTTATTGCAAAAACTATGTAAATAATAGGAAAAAATTGTGTCATCACAAAAGTACTCTTATAATATAAAATTATATAAAATAAAATTATATAAATATTTAAAGGTAAACATATATCAAGAAATTTTTAACCTAAATAAATCAAGTATAAAAATGTTTTTAAGAACTATTGAATTAAGTCTTCAATTTCATCGAGTTTTTTTAAGAACCATTTCTTAAATTTATTAAAGTTTTTTACAGAAGGAATACTATTAGATTTGGTAGTGTTATCGTTTATTTGTTCTATAGAATTGTCTTCTTGAGAGATTTTTTGTTTTAGGGATGTATCATCAAAAAGATATGGTTTATCAATGTTTAGCTTTTTAAATAATTCTTTAAAGTCATTAAAATCATCTTCTTGAAGTTGATAATCCGTATTTTTCATCTGTAACCATTCTTTTAGGAAGTCCTCTGTGATTTCCTTCTTCCAATGATGTTGTCTTAAATATTCATATAACTTTGTAGGATCGTATAATTGTTCTAAGTTTAGATTACTATCATTAACATTTTTAACCCTATAATCATGAAGTAATTGTACAAACTCATTAGCTAAATTTTTTTTTTCTAATATTGAATTATACTCTTCTATGAATTCTTGATATGGTGCATTTGTTCCGTTAGATTTTATATGATTAAAATTTTGAGATCCCTTCAAACTATTTGGTAATTCGTTTTGAAACGAATAAATATTATCAGGTATTTCAATTTGAAAATAATTTTTAACAAAATCTAATATTTTTATTTTATATTTTTTATCATATTCACTAAAAAGTGTCTTTATATCTGCTTGATGACCTTTTTCGGTTATCTCAATAAAAATTCTGGTAGCTATAGTTTTTATGTGTTGTATTTTATCAAGTAACACTATTTCGTTATTAGAACTAGAAATTAAATCATTCTCAACATCTAATTTTTTGGTTGGGAAATCATAATTAATAAAAGTCTTGTTTTTTTTATTATAAAACACATAATTATTATTTAAAGCTAAATCAGAAATATTGTCTCTAATATTTAAAATACATTTTACTTTTTTTAACTTCAATAATTTTTCGAATTTTTGTCTATCTAAATTATAGATTAAATAAATAATAGGATTTTGGGAATAAGAACTAGCTACTTCAGACTCTATAACATCTTCAATATTATTCAAAGCCGTAGAATCAATATTAACCACATCATAGCCAACAGTAAACGTTGTAAGAGATGATAAATGTTTCAAATCTACATAAGGAAAAATAACTAAATTTTTTTGTTCAAAAAATAAAATATTTAAAAATTCTTTTGTAATAAAATCAGATCCAACATCCATAAGTTTCCACCAGTTACGAATAAACCTTAACGATTATTATATATTAAACGAATTTGAATACATTCTTAAAATAATATCGTTAAAACATTCCATTACATTTTTTCCCTCGGTAGCTATCGCAGGATATATAACCATCGTTCCATCTTCATACTTCTCTATCGTAGGTAAATTTAGATATTTTTTAAACTGTTCTATAGAGATTGCATCTTTTAGGTCACGTTTATTCAATTGTATTATATAGGGAATCTTGTTTTTATTAGTAAAGGCTTTTATTTCTCTGAAACTACGTTTATTCTGTTCAATTTTTTCTATTGAACTATCAGCAACAAAAATTACCCCATCCGCCCCATCAAGAACATATTCACGTGTTTGCAGAAATCGTTCTTGACCTGTACAAGTAATTATATCAATATAAAAACCAATATCTCCTTCAGAGAAATATATAGTAACTTGATCATTTAGCAAGGTTCTATGATCTGTAGTCTCAACTGATATTCCCCGGGATATTTTTAAATGATTTAGTTTTTTTTTAATAACTTTATAATTTGTGGTTTTACCAGATTCTCCAGGACCCCAATAGACAATTTTGTACTGTAAGACCGTTTCAATATCAATGACACTATCAACATAATTATTGGATTCTTCTTTCATTATAATTTTCTTTTCTCTCTCTTTTATGATATTAGAATGTTCAAGCAATTTTATTTTAACCTTGTGCTTTTGCTTTTCGATCTGTATTTAAAATATCGATTAATCGTTTTTTGAATTCTTGTTCGCCTAAACTTAAATCCCTTTTTATCTTATCATTTTCCTCAATAGCTTTTCGAATTTTTGCTGCTGCTGAGTTCAATTGAAGAAGTAACATACCGATTGAAAATTTCACATCTGCCATTAATATAACCAGAACCTCTCTTAATCCCTTTTTGCTAAGATTAACTTTTCCTACAGATCTAATAACTAATTGCATATCTTCAAAAACTAAGAATCCTGCTTTTAATGCCTTTGTATCAAATAGATCCATAGCCTGACGAGCCACACCAAATAACTGCGCTCCAATATTACCTAAATCATAATAGTTAATACTTGTATCTATAGAATGATTAACAGCAATAGTCTTTGAATCTTGGTCTACGCATACTAAACCATATATCGTACCTTTTCTAAATAACTGTCTTGCTCTAGATCTTATATCTTCTAGATGATCTGCAACAACATTATCCTTCCAATAAATCTTTGGTATTTTTCTTTTTATCATAATAAACTCAATTTAGATTATTTATGTTAAATATAGTTAATAATAATTATAAATTTATTTAAAGAAAAAATGCATTAAATATCAATAATTTAAATTATAAAATTTTTTATTTAAATTTTTATGAAAAAAAAAATAATCATTTAATCATTAAGAATTTTCAAATTTGAATTATTGGATAATGTGATTTCTTTTTTATTACTAAATGAATTAAAATTTACATGAAAGTTGGAAAACTCAATTTCATCATTTAACTTTAACTCTTTCATCCATTTTATAGCTTCCATGTCCCAAATGTTAACATTGATAGAATTTTTCCCGTCATCTAAAAAAATCTTTAATAAAAATTTGATATCTTTATTTTTTTTAATTTCTTTAAATTCTATTATTTTTATAAACTTTCCTCTAATTTTATAGTCCGTATATTTCTTAGGTTGATCAGACTCGTTAAGAAAACGAATAGAGAGATATTTAAAAGGAGAGGATGGTTCTATTTTGTAAGAAGAAAATTTATTATATTCCAGATCTATTTCATTAAAGTAGTTATTAAATTTCACTTTTAGATTCTTAAATACTAAATAATTTCCAGTCTTAAATTCATCAGGAATTTTTGCAAACTCTTCCCAAAAATTTACATAAATTTCTTTAGTAGCGTCATTAATAATTATTTTTCTAAGATAAATAAAATTCCCAACCTTTTTATCAATTTTTTTAAAAGGGTAAATATTTTTTATATAAGCTTTTAAATTAACATTTTTATAGTTTAAATTAATGTTTTCTATTTTTATATAGTCAGGATATACTGAAGATTGATTTAAATCATTTGATTGAACTACTGATGGAACTTTATTAGGATTAATATTATCTGGAGATAATATTATTTTACTTCTCTTGTTAAGATGGACTTCAAGGTTATTATTAAGACCTAATTTTGAATAGCCATTAATAATCCTTACAATTTCATTTTTTTGAAAATATTTATGACTCATCATGCTAACTTTTTCGTTCCAGAGAGTCACTTTAATCTTATCTGTTTTATCTTCAACAACAAAACTTCCCACAGTTCCGGGAGTTCCATCTTTATGAGTGAAATCTCTAATAGGAAATATTTGTCGAATGCGTCCAAGAATGGTTATGTTTTGTGTTTCCTCTACGATTTCGGAAATGTTTATTGTGAATTCATCATAATCAATCTTATCCTCAACCAAATTATTATAATCGTCGCGTTGTAAATCTATATTATCTTTATTAATACCCATTTCTTGAGCAATTAAAAAAAGAATAGCTTCTTTCGACATAAAATTTTGAAAATCTTCTACTTTTTGTTCAATTTTGTCTTCAATTTCTTGATGAGTTAATCCCAACTTTAAAAGACTTTGAAATATATCTTCAAGATCTATATTCATTTTGATAACCTAAAGAAACTAAAAAATTTTTAAATTTAGTTATTCATAAAAAAATAATCTACATTAAAAAAATTTGGCAAAAAATAGAAATAAGTTAGATTTAAAAAACTGTACTAACTAATATTTAATCTGTTTCTAGCTTGGTGAAAAGAATAAGCAGAACAACTACATAAGCTATAAATATTTTTTTGAATGTGCATTTTCTTTTTAATTTCTAAAGACTCATTCTTATCTGTGACATAAATTAAAACAGCTAATTGTGTAGTAATTGAAGGCCAATAATGCAATAAAGAAAATTTATGGTGGAGGATTTCTAGGTTTTTCTTTGCCCTCTTATAGTTAAACATTGGAGCAAGTCTGTATAACCTATGAAGAAATACCCTCAATTGTACTCTTAATTTGGTTAGTGAATGCTCCCACTTAATATTTACAGATGAGATAAATGAGTTAAAATTATTAAAGTCAATAAAAAATCCTTCTAATATATTCCGAACTAAATCTATAGAGAATCCTGTCCCTTGTGTAATAATGTCGTAATCTTTAATGGTCAAATTTTTCATATTATTTTTAGAAAATAATGAAACATTCCTAAATAGAAAATCAAAGATTATCTTTTTGGGTTCTTTTAAGTCTATCGATTCTAAATCTTGGATAGTAAAATAATTCTTGGTCTTAATAGCCGACGACATTATTTGATTAACTCCTTTAAATCACTGTTTATTCTTTCAACTGAATGTCTAATGTGTTGGATTATAGTTTCTTTTGATATTTTGGACTCGTTATTCCTTATAAATTGATTCATCTCAACGAGAGCTTTTGTTCTCTCATAAGAAGGATCAAATTTGCGTTCTTTCCTAACCGTATATAAGTATTGTGCTTGCTCATTAAAATAAGTCACACAATTTAAAAGAATCATATATAAGTCAAAAGTCCTATTATAATTTATTGATACTAATCTTTTCTCATCATAATTAAGCAAGTCTAATAGAACATCATACTTATGAGCCACATCTTTCAAGTTTCTAATCTTTGAATTCTTAGGATATCTTAAAAAATGCCAATTGATATAGATTATTTCGTTATATAGTTCTTTAATTGTATCCATACCATTCTGACTAAAAAAGCTATCATTTTGCTTATTGATCGTTTTACTCATATTTCACACTATTTTGAAGTTATTAATATCTAATAATACTAAAACTATTTAAATAAAAAAAATCTAAAATTATTTTAAAATGAAGTTATTATTCAAAAAATTAATCTTCTTTGAACTTTTTTGATGTTTTTATTAGGGTTAGAAAAAAAGCTTTTACACTTATTATAATTTATCAGTAATTTGTTTAGATTATTTTTAACTCTATTTTTATCTAATTTATGATCATTACATAATAACTCCATAACTTTAGATTGGTTTGGTGCATCAAAAGATAAATAATCTACTCTTTCTAAAACTTCTGGAAATAAAAAGGTTTTACGAATTTTTTGGAGGAGATTGAATGTTAATTTATTAAAATCATAGTTATTTTTTTCATTTTCAATAACATTTTCTATCCTTCCATATTTCTTAATCAAATTAAAAGCCAATTTAGCACCAATACCCTTTATTCCGGGAAAATAATCATTCCCTATTAATATTCCTATATCTATTAATTGAAATTGATCTATTTTTAATCGATTTAAAGTCTTACTTAAATTTATTAATAATAGATTTAGTTTAATATATTTCCAATTTCCTTTAATTTTTCTTCTTAAAGTTTTTGATAAATTTTGTATCATTTTAGGACAACCAAATAACAAAGAATCATAATCTTGAGAATTAGAAAGATTAACTATTTCCTCTTTAACTAAATATGCACATTGAGCCTCTGCAGAAGCAGGAGACATAATGAATGGAACTCCCAACATACCTAAAAGCTTTTGTGATTCTAATAAGATGTTAGGCCAAAAAAATTCGTGACTCATAGATATTTCTTTTGCTAATTGCCTATTATCATTTTTAATTGCGTCATTATATCTATTTTTTGTAAATATAAAATCATTTAATTGATCTTTAGTAGTTAACCTTTTTAGATCAGAAACTTTCCCATCAAAACAGAAAATAGGAAAGATCTTTTTAGAATAATAGAAATTAATTCGATATAATAATCCATATAAATGAGAAATAGGTCTTTGAGTTCGATCTAACATTAGGTTAGAGCTAAAATTGTTTTTATTTTTTCTAACAAAAGAAAATAAACCAATAATAATATTTGGTGCGTCAATGGCAATGATTTTTCTTGATAAATCTGAAAAATCTATTTTCTCTCGAAAAATCAAATCTAATATTTTTACTCCCATTTATATTACCTTAAAAAATATATTAAAATAAATATTCAATTAATCACATTTGTTATTCTCGTTCTTCAGATTATTAAAAATATTTTTTAATTCATCTTCATCAAAACAGTTTAGAATCTCATCTTTTTCTTCAATACTTAAAATATTATCTATATCACAATTTTCAAAATCTATTCTCTCAAAAGTAAGACAACAATCACCACATTCTATTATATCATCACATATAATTAGATTTGAACCGCAACATTTAGGACATTGATAATTTTTTCTAAACATCTTTCTTTTTAAGTATAAAAAACATGAGATTAAGAATCATTTTCTTAAATAAATATATCCTTATTTATATTTATAATAAAAAAATAAAATAAAAAATTAAGTTTTTTCTTTAAATATTTCCTTTAAGATCATTTAGAGATAAAAAATAATAAATATATTTAAGTCTAGAAATATACTATTATTTTGATAGTTCTCCGAAAGGAAATTAACTTAAATTTTTTATAATATAAGATAAATTTGTTTTCTCTAAAAAATGAGTATCGATAAAGATTTTTTAATAGTAAAAAAACAAAGTAAGTATAGATGGATCTTTTGGATAATCTTAGCAATAATAGTGTTTATTACAATTTATTTTCCTTTTTTTGCCCCAACCTTACGTTTTGAGACTAGCCAACTTATATCAGAGATTCTAACTACATTAGGGATGATTCTTGTACCAGTAGGCTCAATCTTACTTGTTTGGGGTATTATGACAACTATTTGTAGTAAATCATTCAAGGGGGTAGGAATAGCGTTAATCGGATTTTTGTTTTTATATTTTGGTTCTTGGTGTACGGGCGGAACATTTGGATTACCAATTTTCGGAGATCAAACTTCTGGAGGCGGTTATCATAGTTTAGTTACTAATTTTATCGAAAAATATGAAAATATTTTAATCCGACTTCATAGCCCCCAGTTAAAGCCCATATGATACCTCCAATAACTACCAATATTATAGCAGATTTCATTTGCCTTCTCCCTCCAAGAGCACCCCATAATATACCAAGTATTACTAGAAATACACTAATTACACCTCCAAGGGCTATTAGAAATTCAATAGCTTCTCCAACACTATCAAAATAATCTTGATATATCATAACAATAGAAAATAATAATACAAATATTTAAAGAAAAAAAGTTTATTATATCATACTTTTTCCCTATACTGAACTACCCTCCCCTAAAGGGAATGGATTCTTGATTCTACGATCGTTGCGCCCGAAGGTGTCTTACACGGTCTCCACAAGCGTAAATTCCCGTAGTCCCTACGGTACAGTTTTTGATTAAAAAGGACGGAAGTAAATTATCTATCAATCTTGGTTTTCAAAACAATAAATCCTATGCTCATATCCTTAATTACTTTTTTAAAACTTTTTTTTTGTTACAATTATTTCTTTAAATTATAAGTATATTTTGTTCTTTAAAAATATTAACCTAAAGTTGAGATGGACACTATCTTTAGTTTTATTTTAAATTTTAGGATAATAAATTATTATTATTATTTTTTTCTTAAATAAATTATAAAATTATAAAAAGATGAAATCATATTTTATCATTAGATTTATCTATAAGAATTCAGATTTATGTTATTATTTGAAGAAAAGATTTTAAACATAGATTGTGAAAATACTCAAAGTTTGTTAATTATGAGGATGTTAAAAGAAATAGGAGAATGTCCCGAATGTGGATGTTCTCTTATGATATATAAAACAAAAAATACATATAGAAGATTCGGAAAATGTGAAAATGTGGAATGTGACATTTCTTATGGATTACCAAAGGCAGGTTCTATAGAAACTTCTGGATTAAAATGCCCAAAAACCAAATTTCCTGTTTTAATTATTAGAGCTGTTGGTAGAAATAAACATCGACCATATTCATGGGGGAAAACCCCTTGTTTTGATTGTACTCAATTTGACAAATGTAATGTTGTTAAGGATCTTGTCCAAGAATTTAAGGAGGAAGAGAAAGAGGTTTATAATCATTAAAAACAAATTAATTGTTTATATAATAATATTTTTTTTAATTTTTAATGGATCATTAGGATTTTATAATCATATAAAGATAAAAAATCAAAGGATGGATAAAAATCAAGATTTACTTGAATTAAAATTGTCAGATCCACAATTGCCTGATAAAGTTTATACATTTTTAGCTTCAGATGGAAATTTAACTTTTCCTAATATTTTTTTATCAGAGAATTATAATTATTATATCTATATAGAAATTGTAACGCCTCATAATAGTACAGTTAGGATTACTTTGTGGGACCCAGACAATAAGCAATTTAATTTGTTTGAAAGCGAATTAAATTATGAATCATCATCAAAACGATATTATGAAATTCCCTTTGGTACGGTTATAGAAGGTCAATATATATTTGAATTCTTTGTTGTAAGTAGTGAAAATCTCAACATTTATATTCGGATGGAAAAGGGTAGTAAAATCCTTTATGATAAAATTAGTAACACAGAAGATTTAGTTTTCTACCAAACAAATAGACTCACAAATGATGATTATATTGAATATAATATTATGCTTAAAACTGATGTTATGTATAATTTCTATATAAGTAGACTTTCGGCTATAAGTATAAAAGAAAGTAACATTATTAATATAGATTATTCGATACTTGGTCCTGACAGTGTCCAATTTGAGATTTATGATAATTATACAATAAAACCTATCAATGATCTTGACAAGTTTAATTTTGGAACAGCTTTAGAAGGTATCTATACAATAAAAATTACAATCAGATGTGTAGTTTCTTATGTTAACCTCGGATATGCTATTGTAGAAGATTATCGGATTGGGGATGTTATAGACATAAATGGGACTGACTACAATGGTACAAACTCAATTGAACCAAAAGGAAATTCATCCTATATCCCCATAATGTTTACAACCATTACCATAGGATTTATCGGAGGTTTATTTATAATAAGTGTGATTGTTTTTCAGAAACACAGAAAAAAAAATACAGCAGAATTAAATTTAAAAGAAAAACATAAAATAGAAGACTCACCTTAATTAAATTACTTAAGATGCAATCAAAAAGTCGAGTTTGGGGACAATATCTTACTTCTAAAGAAATTTTTAATGATTTTATCTTACCTGAAATTAAATTGAACCTAAAAGATTATATATGGGTTGATCTATATGCCGGAGAAGGAAACTTAATCTTACCAATCTTAGAAAATATACCAAAAGAAAATAGAACTATGTTTTTTTCAGAACATATATATCTTTTTGATTTACATCCTGATATGATAAAAAAATGTATATCCAATGCTGAGTTATTAGGGATCCCTAAAGATGTAGCTACTCAAAATATTATACAAAGTGATAATTTAAAAGAATTTCCTATTTTTTTAAAAAATAACCCTTTATCAATATTTCATATTACTAATCCTCCTTATTTATATTTAGGATATATTAGAAAGCATATTGAAACTCAAAAACTAAATAAATATTTTAAAAACGAAAATACTGGTTATCAAGATTTATATCAAATTGCTATGATGAACGATTTAAGAAATAAAATTACAAATCTTATTTATATATTACCTACAAATTTTATTTTTGGAAGTAGTGTTTCAAACAAAATAAGGAGGGATTTTTTAAAGAATTATAATATAACGAAATGTTATATATTTGAAAAAAAGGTTTTTGAAACAACAGGAACTAATGTAGGAATTTTTTTCTTTAGGAGAAAAGACACTCCTAGAGTAGAAACATTACAATTTAATGGATTCAAAATAAAAAAAAATAAAAAAAAAATTAAAAGAGCATATACATTAAAATATGAATATAATTATCGTGGGGGATGGGAATTCCATGATTTTATTAAAAAATACAAGTGTAAAAACCCACTAAAAATAAAATATTACTTATTAAAAGAAGATGTCCAAAACAATATTGGTAAAAATAAAATAATAGTTTTAGATACAAGTAATTTTGTCTCAAACAAATATCAAAGAATACAAATATATGTAAAACAATTTTTTAAAGAGAAAATAAAAAATAATATATTATATGTAAAGACTTTAGATACGGGTCAAAAAGATAAAAAAATTGGGTTATATAAGATTAATGAAGATTT
>SDBV01003623.1_pt1 | contig 22604 bp, 30 predicted proteins | sample 2277081 | NCBI WGS metagenome assembly SDBV01 (sample SAMN10402039, study PRJNA504765) | marine sediment metagenome | isolation source: marine sediment core GS10_PC15, 223 cmbsf | place: Arctic Ocean: Southern Knipovich Ridge | collected 2010 | reverse complement strand
GATTAAACGAATGTGGTGTCTCGACTCGATGACCCTGCTGCACCGCAAAGAACTGACCGAGCGGCCCAGCCGCCGACCGCCACGGAAAAAGGCGAAGAAGGCGACGGCTGGCAAGTCGGGCACGACGAAAAAAACCAACAAGAGAAAAAAGGTGGACCGCCAGAAGCTGCAGTGCTCGATCGACGTGTTCGACCACGAGATCGTCGTCAGCCGCTACCCCGCCGACGGCAATGTAACCCGACACCTGGCCTCCTCAGGCGACCTGGCGGAGATGTTCGGTGCGTTAGGCACGCGGGCCGGTGCTGGCTGGATGCGAATCACGCCCGGCGTTCTCGCCGTCGCAGTGGACGCCGACGCCAGCCGGCGGTGGCTGGTGGTCCGGCCGGCACGACGGACCGATATCCGCGTGGAGGTCGGCAAACGAATCCAGCGACATCGAGTACACCTGCCGAACCTGCTGGCCGAGTGGGTCTGCGAGATCGACAAAAATGGCCGGACTGTCTGGCGGGATCTGGCGAAACTATTCGCCTTCGCCGGCCACCCCGCCGGCCTGTCGGCCGCGACGATACTTCGCGCCGCACCACTGCCCAACAGCTACTCCGACGGCGCCGTCTGCATGGGCTCCGTTCGGCCAGAGCGCAAGGAGTGGCGTGGCCTGACGGCGCCGGAGATCTTCGAGCAGGCATGGTTCGCCACCCCCTTCACCGACCACGCACTGCAAGGTTCGCTGAGTGACCAGGCCGAAAAACGATATCGGAATATCCTCGATGCCTACCGCCAGACCGGCGGGCGAGTGCCGCTGACGGCCCTTCGCAAAATCGGAACCTTCGGTGACCTTTTTCCGAAGATTCCGAAGATTCCAAGTGGTCCAGGCGGTGCGAGATGAGCGGGCGACGAAAACAAAAACGGACCCCAAAGCCCGAGATCACGAGGACGATGCCGGTCGGCCGGATCGAGCGGGTGCTCCTGATCGGATGCGGCGGGACGGGCGGTATCCTCGCCGAGCACCTCGCCCGCATGATCGCCGGCTTCCGCATCGAGGTCGAGCTCGTCCTGCAGGACGGCGATACGGTCGAAGAGCCCAACATCGCCCGCCAGAATTTTTTGCAATACGAGGTAGGCGCGAACAAGGCCGAGGCGATAGCACTTCGACTGGCAGGCCAGTTCGGCATGCCGATCACCGCACGCCCGCGACATTTCGAACCAAACGAGGCGATGATCGCCTTGCGGACGCTGGCGATCAGTTGCACCGACACACTCAAAAGCCGCCGCACGATCGCCGACCGGCTGGGCCGGACCGCCCTCTGGATCGACGCCGGCAACGAACTGGACCACGGCCAGGCCGTCATCGGCACGACGCACGAGCCGGCCGCACTGCGAAGGGCCTTCTGGCGATTCGCCAAAGATGCCCACGCGACCGCCCTGCCGGATATCGCGGCGCTGAACCCGAAGATCCTCACCGCCAGGCGAACCAAGGCCAAGGCCGGCTGCGCCGATCAGCCGTTCGCGCAACAGGGGTTCGGCGTCAACGCGGCCGCGGCGATCGCGGCGGCGACGCTGGCCAAACAAGTACTGGTCGACCGCGACGTGACGCTGGCGGGGCTGTACTTCAATGTCGCCGCCGGGCGATGCCTGCCCCGCACGATCACCCGAGACCTGTACCGCCCCTGGCGAAATCGTTCGAAAGGAAAACAATGAGCGAGCAACCTGACAAAAAAACCCAGGCTCCAAGTGCCCAGGAGCCAGATGAAACCATCCGCGAGGAAGTCACACAAGCTGAAGGGTCGGTGTTGCACGCGGGAATGTCGGCCGCTGAACAGACGACGAAAGAGATAATCGATATTCTCGGCAACTGTCTGACCGAAGTTGTCGAGGCGTCCGGACAGGAGCTCGAAACACTCCGCGCTCGCGTGGCCGAACTCGAAGCCGAAAACGCACGGCTGCGGGCGAAGGCGGAGCACATCGACGTGATCAATTCTTTGCGAGCCAATGAAGGCGCGAGCGTCCTGGTCCTATGCGACAACCCCGACTTCTCTGACCCTAACGTTGGCGTAGAGGTAAACGATGCGTGGACGAACTGGATACCCATGCGTTTCGGGGGCGATAACGTGCTCGATGCTCTCCGCAAAGCTCTCGCCGCACGCGAAGCCCTTTCCAAGAAAGGCGGCGAGTGAAATGGCTGAGAAAAAACAAGTGTTCACAACTGATGACGGCCAAGAGTTCGAGACGGAAGGCGAAGCGAATACCCACGAGACGCTGGTGGCTGCGGAGCGACAATACCAAAATGCCAGAAACAGGTTCGCCCGTGCAGTATGGGAGACGCAAACCACAGCCGACGGCCAGCGTTTCAACTTCTCGCGATGGCGATACTACGCCATCAAGCGGTTCTGTGGAGTTCCAACGATTGAAGAAGTGTCGCTTTTCGCAGGAAGCTGTAGCTTGGACGATCGCGACGTGCTCGATCTTCTGCAGGTTACCCAGGATTCGCGCGGCGAGATTCGCTATCGACACTGGCGCATCAGTGAGTTGTACGCCAGTATCGCGGCTGCCGAGACCGCTCTGCTTGGCGAGCTTCGCGAACACGTTGCGTATGTGCAAGAGCAAATCGACACCCTCGACAAATCACTAGCCAAGGACGGCGACAATGACAGCGACCAAACCTGACACGGCTGCCGTGAAGAATCTCGTTCTGCCTGCCATCACGCTGTGGCGGCCGTGGGCGGGCCTCGTCCGCATCGGCTGGAAGACGATCGAGACGCGGACGCACGATCGATTCCGCAGCCTGGTCGGCAAGCGAATCGCCATCCACGGAGCCATGCATTTTGACAAGAACTGGAAGTCGGCGGTTCTAGCCCACCTCCTCGACGGCCGAAGGCACTGGCTTGATACCGTTGAGAATATCGCGGTGTTCAGCCAGTGCGGCGTCGTCTGCACCGCGTTCGTCGACGATCACGTTCGGCTGGGCGCGTGGCATTCGCAACATGCCCTGATCGACTGCAGCAAAGGCGACCGCTTCGGCCTGCTGTTGAGCGACATTCATTCGTGCGACCCGCCCGTGCTCGTCCCAGGCAAACAGGGGATCTGGAAGTGGCAAGTCCCCGAAGACTACGCCAGCGAGATCGCCGGGCTGGAAGGAATAGCGACATGAGCGGCAAAGCTGACAAACAACCGAAAATGGGCAAGTCGAAGATCGACTATCGAAACGAGCACGTCAAAAAATACTACTCGTGGAACCCCGGCGGGTTCGGATGCAGCAACCTGCCCGACTGCCCCGGCTGCTGGTCGAAAGGGACGACGCAGCGGTGCAGCGAAGACCCCGCGAAATTCTGCCCGGACTGCAAGGCGTTCCGCGTTCACCTCCACGAAGAACGGCTCGCCGCACCGATGAATACCCAGAAACCCGGCGTCGTCTTGGTGAATTTCACCTGCGATACGTTCGACAAGCAGCGGAGCGACGAAGATATTTCGAAGACACTTCAGGCAGCACAGGCTGCGCCCCAGCACACCTACATCTTCCTGACCAAACAGGCCGCTCGAATGCGGGCGTTTTTCGAGGACCGTCATGCCCTCACCTTCATGCGGGATGGTTGCTTGCCGGATAACTGGTACTTCGGCCTAACGGTTCGCAACCAAGCCGACGCTGAAGAAAAGTGGAACGAGTTCATTGGGGCGACGTTGCACTTAAGTGGCAAAAGATGGCTGAGCCTCGAACCTCTCTGGGATGGCGTGGATCTGACTAGCGTGCTGACCCGCTGGCACGACTGTTTTGGCGATGAATATTTCTCGCCGATGAACGCCCTTGCTGATGGACAAATCTCAGGCGTGATCATCGGGCACGACAACCGCGCCAATGGGCATGGAACCAAGACGCTCAGATACATCCGCAGCGCCGTCCGCCAGTGCGAGGCCGCCGGTGTGAAGGTTTTTGTCAAGCAACTGTGGCTGTGGGTGTGCGACCGGTGCGGGTGCGTCGTTGAAAGCCTGCCCGATGGCGGCTGCCCCGACTGCGGCGAGGGCGTCTGCCAGTCCGTCCGGCTTCGGCGATCACTGGCCAAAGACCCGCTCGAATTCCCACCGGACCTGAGATGCCGAGACCTGCCGTGGACTTTTCCGAAAGAGCCGAATGAAGGAGAAAAGCTATGAGGAAAATGTTCGGCGAATCGGTCGATGTCGGGGCATGTTGGCACAAGGAGCCAGGCGAACTTCTCGAATTGGCTGTCCGAGCGGCTACGCGGGCAGTCAACGCCACCTCTTTCGATGAAGATGGCGAATTGAAGTACCGAACTGAGTCCTACAAACTTACGGTGATATTGGAGGAACAATGACCACCGACCAGGACAAACGGACGATTGCCGAAGCCCTTTCCAAAGACGACCCGAAGGGTGGGTGGTGGCAGGGTTGCGAGGATTGCCCCTACGACCAGCGGGAGGAACGCGACGCGGCCGGAGCATATCTGAGGATGGCGTTTATCATTCGCCCGAACCCCGACTGCCCCACCTGCAACGGCACTGGCAAAGTTCCCGCAATCGGCCCGGACATGCCCGTAAGTCGGCTGATGAAGCTGACCCACTGGTGCAGTGCGCAACGTTGGTGGCGTGAGGATTTCCCTGACCCCCTCTTGAGCGAGTTCGACTGGTGGGTGGAGGGCGAGGTGTATTCGTGGGGTGCGATCATACAAGGCCCGCTCCAGACGGCACTGTGGTCGCCGGAACGCCCCAATGACTTCGAGTGTTTTCTCCACGCCATTGCCGAGGCGATTCGGGCTGAAACCAGTGAACCGGGCAACCAGGCTGACCAGTCGAGCATTGGAAAAGTCCCCGGCGCGGAGGCGGCGAGATGGTGACGGCAACGATGACGAATGCGGAAACAATTGGATGGTGCGTGACGGCGATCGCGGTGGCCGGCGTGCTGCTCAACAACCGCCTGAATCGCGCCTGCTTCATTCTGTGGATGGTGTCCAACACACTCTCGGCCACTCTGCACATGGCCGCCGGACAAATATCGCTGACCGCCCGCGACGCGGCGTTCTTCGCACTCGCAATCCATGGCTGGTTCGCCTGGGGTTGTTCTGAAAGTTCTAAAAAAACGCCAAGACCGAACAAGCCCACGAGGGGTTCCGAATGACGGCTATGAATGGCAAAAAACTAGCCTTGGGGCAACAACGCGCGGACGGGGCCGGGGATGTCGCGCTTGCCGCGTTCCCACTCGCTGATCGTCTCGGGCGTAACTTCCCACTGCTTGGCCAGCTCCCGCTGCGTGCATTCAAGTTGCTTGCGGAACGCCCGCAGACGATCGACCGGGTTCACGGCGGCATCTTCCGGCAGGCGATCCGGTACGTCCAGGGCCACCATCGTCACCACCACGCAGTCGTTGTCGACCGGCTTGCCATCGTCGATCATCTTGCGAATCGAAGCCGCCGCAGCGCGCTGGAACCGCACAATCACCTCGGCCACCGTTCGACCTGTGGCGAAACATCCGTCCACGTCGGGGCTGTATGCGTTGTAGCAATTCTTCGCACGCATCACGATAACAGGTGTGTTAACCAAAGTAGACATTGTACTACTCCCTTTCCATCTACCAATCAATCCAATCAATCCAATCAATCCAATATCCTTCGCCGGTGCCGCTATTCCAGCCCGGCGTCTTGCATCATCTTTTTCCATAGCTTGGGGTGGATGTCGTCGTTACCTTTGCCGTCCACCTCGACGCGATGGCTCGCATCGTCACGAAAAATCTTGTGGTCGCCCTTGCGGCCAGATGCCTTGACCCGCCGGAAACCTGCCTTGTTCAATAACTTGATGAAATCTCTTACCTTGCCTTTTGTAGCCATTACAGTGTCCTTTTTGTCATCCCTCTGTTACATACAGTATCGGATATTCTCGGCTTTGTCAACGCTAAAACTTAAGATTATCTGTAGTTTTTTCTCCCTTCTTTTTCAGACTTTCCAACCCCGCGACAGTGGCGATGCACCCCATGAACGAAGTGAAGGGAAGGGTTCCGAATGACGGCGATGAACTGGCAAGCGAAATTCGCGGTCGAGCCTAAGGCCCTACGGCACGGCTGGCATCGTGGCGGCTGCGTCAGTGATGGTGGTGGCGGCATCAGTGATGGTGGTGGCTGCGTCAGTCATCGTGGCGGCGGCGTCAGTGATGGCGGCGGCGGTTCCACTGTCGATGTAGGTAGAGACCATGATCACGCCAGCCCAACCGAGCATTGCGAAAGAGGCCATGTCTGCGAAGCGGTTGCTCACCATGAATATCATACCCGCCCGGGCTGCCTGTTCGTCCGATTTGGCCAGCGACATGGCCAGCGACATGAAGCGATATTTGAGCCAGTATTCCATCCCAAGCTGAAGCGCCACGGCTGCGAAGCTAAGACCAAACACCCACCCCGCCTCGCCGGCATTGACGAGTCTGTCAAAGAGCCCTTCGTTGGTGAGGATAATCGCCGGAAGTCCTACGCCGAAGGCTACGAGCCACGCCCTAAGTGTCCTGGAAGACCTCAAGAAATTTTCGATATGCGACTCGCTCATGTTAAAGCCTCTTTTCTAGTCAAAAACGACGAACGGGTGATGACGAAAACGAAAAAACTACTCGCGGCCGAGACGAGCCACTGCGGACTTGAAGGTGTGCCATGCGATATGTGCCAGGGCATAGTCCAGGGTATCGTCCAGGGCCTCTGCGTATGCGATCACCCACTCCGGCATCACCGCCCGCAGGCGGACCTCGTTGGCCGGGGTTTTGAACCAACTGAAACCGATGCCCGGCCGGTATTGCAGGGCCGAGGTGGCCGGCGGGCTGCAGACCGTCTGATCCGGCCATTCGTCGATCAGACCGGCGTCGGGAACGCCGGGGTACTGGCTGCGAAGGATCTCGAAAAGGAAGCTGCCATCCGCCTGTCGCGTGAACTTCGGCGTCGATTGTCGTTGTTTGTCGTCCATGGCGGCGATTGTCGCCCATCGACCGGTGGCATTCAAGCCCACAGTCGCACGGCGGCGAACTGGCAAGACAATATCGTGGTCGATCCGAAGGCCCTACGGCAAGGCGGGCATCGTGGTGGCTGGCATCGTGGTGGCGGCGTCAGTGACGGCGGCGGCGTCAGTCATAGTGGCGGCGGTTCCACTGTCGATGCAGGTAAAGATCGCGATCACGCCAGCCGTGCCAAGCAGTGCGATAGAGGCGAGGTCTATGGTCAGGCTGACCGTAAAGTAGATTCTAGCAATCCTCTTTGTAACGAGCCTTTTGGAAGAACAGCTAGACCTTTCGAACGACCTTGCATATTCCAACCAGTGGCGATATTTGAGCCAGCATTCCGCACCCACCTGAAGCCCCACGGCTATGAAGATGAGCCCAAACACCCGCTTCGCCATGCCGGCTTCGACGAGTCCGTCAAAGAGCCTTTCGTTGGTGAGGACAATCGCCGGAAGTCCTACACCGAAGGCCACAAGCCACGCCCTAAGAATTCTGGAGGATCTCCAGAAGTTTACGGTTACGAGACGCTGATCGTTGCGCAACTCCTCTGTCCAATCCATGTTGAAACCCCTTTCCGGGTCAAAACCAAAGGGCAGGTGATGACGCTACAGGTTTTCACGCGCGGCGGCGACGGCTTGATTGAAGCTATGACTCGCCGCGTCAGTAGCCGCTTTGATACCACACTTGTCGATCAGTTCGGTGGGGGTCCGCGCCACCAAGTGGGCCGAGTCCGTGTTGTCGTAAACAAAGTTGCCTCCGGCAGAGCTTTCGGATTCGGTCCAGGAAAAACTGAACGTTACATACCTGATCGCGCCACTGCCACCGCTGTAAAAACCCTTGTGTTCGATCAGCGGCCAGTCATCGAGACTGTCGACTACGTCGAGGTAGTCGCGCCGAATGATGTCGGTCAGGTGGATAGAATAATCTTGTTTTTCGGTCATGGCGGAGATTGTCGCCCATCGGCGCAGGGCATTCAAGCACAGAGTGTAGTTCTGGAACGACACGGGCGAACGGCGGAAGGCGGAGCGAATAGATGCCGCTGCAATATCCTCAGGCGAGCCATCACGCTCAGGCGAGCAAGCATCGTGAGGACCACATCACGGGCTGCAGCGAAGGAACGCTGGCTCACGTCCGAACAGGCCGTCGCCTGCGGGCAGGCCCTCATCGACGCCGCTGGCGAAGTGGAAAACAAACCAAATCAGGAAAGGTAAAGAAAAATGGAAATAACGTTTCGACCGATCGACCTCTGGCTGGGCGCCAAAAACCAACGACCAAAGCGGTCGCTATTCAAGGTGGGCTATAGCCAGACACTGAAGCTGCTCGACAGGGAACTGGACAAGCTCGGTGCGAAAAATATCGTGCTGCAGGTGTACCTGCCGGAGTCGCTGATCCGCCTGGACGGCCGGCCTCGCAGCGGGGCGAGACCGAGCGAGCCGGGTGTGATCGTCAGTTTCGACAGTCGGCACGGACCGCTGCGGTATGCGACCGATACGTACGACTACTGGCAGGATAACCTGCGGGCGATCGCCCTGGGACTCGAAAGCCTCCGAGCGGTCGACCGCTACGGGATCAGCCGACGGGGCCAGCAGTACACCGGCTGGCGGCAGCTGCCTGGACTCGACGTCGGCGAAGCGGTGATGAGCGACGACGGCGCGGCTAAGCTGCTCGCCGAGTCGAGCGGGCTGAAATATACGCCGCAGCAAATCCTGAACGATTCCGAATCGCTGAAAGCGGCCTATCGGGCCGCGGTCAAAACCCACCACCCCGATAACAACGGATCGGCGGAGCAGTTCAAGAAAATCCAGAAAGCGAAAGAACTGCTCGAACGCCGGCAGGCCTGATGCAACCAGCAATGAATCATAATTTCCAATAACCGAAATCTTTCTGCATGCAAAAAAGCCAGGGATGGCGATGACGATTACAAAGAGCAACAAATCAACGGTGCTGTACATCCACGACATGGACTACCTGCTGCCCTACGACGCTAAGCGAAAGGGCCAGTCGTCCGCCCTCAAGTGGATTAAGTTTCGAACAGACGCGCCGCCAAGCGCGATGGCGAACGCCGAAGAATGTCGAGGCCAACAGCTCTACTCAATGCGGCGGGCGTCGGTCAAGGCCCGCAAAGATGGATTCGCCATGCTGGGCTGGTATGACGAGGTGCTGAGGATCTACGGCGGCCAGAGGCGGGCCGCCCTTCGAGGCTGGCTTGTCAACCACGCCTACCAACGCGCGACGGCCGGAGAGGTCGCCCAGACCGTCGGAAGCAACGTCGCACTGGCACGACGATCCCTCAAGGTGCTCGAAGAGGTCGGACTGCTGCGGAGCGTACGCCTGCCCGACCTGGAGGCCGCAGACCGGATCGATCGGACCGTCACGCCCGATGGCTATCAAATCGCCCCACCGCCCGCCGACGACCGCAAAGACAAGACCTTAACGCCAACCGGCTATCAAATCGCCCCACCGCCCGCCGACGACCCCGACGACAGCCAAAGCGACGATGCGCCTCAAAACGCGGAGCAGACGGCCGAGGGAGAGGTGAACGATGCGAGTGGGACGGGCGAGGCTGACGGGGATGAAACCCTAGACGAATCGGTCGACGTGGGCGAGGCTGAAAAGTTGACCGACGAAGTGCGAAACGAAAGTTGTTCGGCCGGGTCGGGCGAAACCCACGCGGGCCGGGACGCTTTGCAAAAAATTCCGGAAACAGTCCGGAACCGTTCCGGAACGCGACTGGGGGACGAGAGACAGGAAGACAGAAGAGACACAGAGACAGAAGAAACGAAACAGACGCCGCCGCCGCCACCGCCGAAAACCGCTGCGGCTGCGCCTCCGCAATTTTCGTCCTTGTCGGCCGACGGCAACGGCGAGACAGCAGAAAAAGAAGAAACGGCAGACGCCTCGGCTGCGCCTCGGGCCGACGACACGCCACGCGATGATGGCCAGGAGGACGACGGACGGCGGTCGATCACGAGCAACCCATGCGAGGCTGAGGACGAACAAACGCCAGCCGATGCCGTGCCGGTGTTGCCGACGGAAGCCGACCCTTCGCATGCGAACGACCAGCCGAAGGCACCCGACCAGGATGCATACGCGATGTGCTGGCACAGCGAAGAATTCGCACAGCAGGTGCTGGCGACGCTGTACCCGACCCGCCATGACCTGGTGCTGCAAGGCCGGCGATGCAGCCCCCCGCAAAACGCCGACGAGTTTGAAGCCCGCGAGCTGGGATGCTTCCAGAAAGCATGGGGCAAGGCACTGGTCGGTGTCAGCCAGGTCGAGGCCGTGCGGCTGCAACATCGAGCACTCCAGGAAGCCCAGCGGACGCTCAGGGTCAAATGCAGAAAAACCCGCGGCCGCTACTGGTGTTGGTGGTTCGGAAAATACATGGCCGACTTCCGGCGAAAGCGAAGCGGCGAGGGCTCGGGTCCTCCCTAGGGGGGTGCCCCAATGCGGGTCAAGGCGAGGCCCGGGTTCCGGGTGAAAACGCGATTATCGAATTGAGTCGCGCAGGGCCGCAGGTCGTATTGGTTTTTAGATATGCGTATTTAACGAAGTCTGTTTGTGGGCCGCTGGATGCCCCCAAGCGGCATTTTACGAGGTAAGCGAATGGCAAAGCAGGCGGGTCTCATCATGGCCACGTCGATTCGTTCTCTGGGCCGCTACGTCGGTCGGGCCGAGTCGACGGTGCGCAAATGGATAGCCCGCGACGACTGGCCGTTTCCGCGTCAGCCCCCCTGGGACGTCGAAAAGGTTCGCGCCTGGATGGAGATTCATCTCAAGCCAGATCCCGCCGTCGCATATCGGAAAAAGGCTCATGCAGCCGAGGCCGGCACGGGCGAATTTGCCTCAATCGGCCCGCTCACCAAGGCACGCATTCAGGTCACGATCGAGCGAGCCCTGCGGATCCGCCAGCGTCGGCTCACCGAGGCCGACAAGTTGCACGATACCGAGGAATGCCGCCGGCGTCGCCTCCGCCAGATACACCTGGTCAAGGCCCGGCTTTTTGAGTTGCCCCGTTCGATGGCCAACTCGCTTGCCGGCCAGAGCGCCGAGAAGATCGAGCAATTACTGGACCAGCAGGTCATCGACATTTTAGAGGAGTTCGCCGCTGATGGTGGCCACCGCACAGACAACTGACGCCCCCACCCCGCCGGACGAGGTCTGGGACGCCGACGAGCGTTCGGCCTGGTCACCGCCGGCGTCGCCCAAGCCGAGCGAGTGGTCCGAGCTGCATATCCGGCTGCTTCGCGGCCGTCATCGCGGACCGTATCGCAACGATAACGCTCCGTACTTGCGTGGGGTGATGGACATCCTCGACACCCCCGGCGTCGTCCAGGGCAACGTCGAAAAGGGCGTGCAGCTCGGCGTCTCAACTGCCGCTCGAAACATGCTTGGTTGTTGGGGGCACACCTCGCCCGACCCAGTCGGCCTCACGCTGCCGGACCGGCAGAAAGGCCGCACGATCGTCAAGAAGGACGTTCGCCCGCTGTTTCGCCACACTAAGGTCCTGCGAGACTTGATCGGCTCGACTTCCCGCGACACCACGTTGGAATCGATCTCCCTGCTCAACGGTTTTGAGCTCGATTTAATGTGGTCCGGGTCGGCCACGTCGATGGCGTCCAATCCTTACCGCCGCGTGATCAACGACGAGGTTGACAAGTTCCAGCCGTGGACCGGCGAGGAGCCCGACGCGATCGCCGCCACCGAGGTCCGCCTGACCAGCTACGGGGACCAGCGGCTGCAGTTCAACATTTCCACCCCCACCACCACTGCCCTTACGATCCACCAGTTGTTCAAGAACTCGACGGTGCAATTGTTTTTTTACGTTCCATGCCCGCACTGCCGAAAGCACCAGCAGCTCGTCTGGAAGCAGGTCCGCTGGCTCGACGCCGAGCTGGCCGACGAGTCGATCGCATCGGCCGAGGCGGCGCTGGCCGCCGGCGAGTTGAGCTACATCGCAGGCGAATCGCCGGTGCATTTTATGCATCGCGACGAGCTGGCCGAAGAGATCAAATGGCTCAGGTCTTACCGGCAGAAGCTTTCGCAGGTCGACGATCGCCGGGATCTGGCGGCCCTGGTGGCGGCCGAGCGTGATCGGGCCGTCTGGTATCAGTGCTCGTCTTGCCAGCATCGCGTTTACGACAGCCAGAAGGCGGCCATGGTCCGCAAGGGCCGTTGGTCGACCGTCGACGGCTACGTGGTGGATTACTGGGGCAAGCGTCACGTCGACGCCGAGACCGTCGAGCGATGGCCCAACGAGACCCGGATCGGCATGCGGGTTTCGTCGCTTTATTGCCTGTGGATGCACTGGTCCACGCTGGCCGGCGAATGGCTGCGGGCTCAGAACGACCCCAAGGCGCTGTTCGCTTTTATCACGCAACGCCTGGCCGAGCCGTTCGAATTTCGCTCCAAGCGGACGAAGGAAAATCTTTACGCCGACAAGTGCACCTCCGCTCGCGGGGCGCTGGCGGCGGGCATCGTTCCGAGTTGGGCGTGGCTTCTGCTGGCGACGGTCGACACGCAGCAGGATCATTTCTACCTCGTCGTTCGGGCATGGGGCGGCGCGATGCGATCGGCCCGGGTCTACCACGGCAAGCTGATGACTTTCGACGAGCTGGATCGCCTGCTGTTCGCCACGCAGTGGCCGGTCGAGGGCGACCAGTTTGCGCCGATGACAATCTCTCGCACGCTGATCGATTCCGGCGGCACGGTCGACAGGCTGCTGGGCGCCAGCCGCACCCAGGAGGTCTACAACTACACCTTGGGCCGCCAGCCGATCGTCACCGCGATCAAGGGCGCCAGCCGCCCGGGCGCTGGGCTCTACTGGCCGATGAAGAATCCGATGGCCGAAGGCGGCAAGGCCGATTTCAGTTCGCTGCGGGCGCTGATGGTCGACACTCACCGGGCCAACGACCTGCTCAGCGAGATGGTCGTGAGGGGCATTCCAAGGGCCGGCGGGCGAGGCGACGGACGACCGGTCTCGCCAGAGAGCTGGCTTTTGAACCAGGCCAACGATCCCGAATACAACACGCACATGGCGGCCGTCCAGAAGACCGTCGACCCGAAGACCAGGAACGAATACTGGACGCCCCGGGCCACCGGCGCTCGCCACGACTACCGCGACTGCGAGGCCTACCAGGTCATCGCGGCGTACCTGGCCAACGTTCACCTCCTGCCGGAACCGAGCGTGGTGATGGAATGGAAACAACAGCAGGTAGCCCAACTCGGCCGAAAGCAACCCGCCGCCGCCGACGATTCGAATAACGAAGCATGGACGCCGCAACCCCTGTGAAACTTTTAAATTTTGAAGGAGAACACCGTGACTACAAAAGGCAAGGAAGCGACGAGCACCAAAGGGAAAAAGAAGCACGAGGCCGACCGCCTGCGACGGCTGGAAGTCGCCGCACTCAACGAGAAGCTGGCCAAAAAGCAATGCCGCAGCTGCACCACCATCGGAGTGTGGACGATCTACGCCCGGGACAAGCAAAAGGGCCGAGTCCGCTACATTAAGTGTGGTTGCTGCGGATACAACGATCAAGTGCCGGTGATCGTCAATGACCCCACTGAAACGAAAGGAATCTGACCATCATGTCACAGGAAATTAAAAAAACTCGAAAGTCAAAAAAGGCTAGGCGTCCCGTTTGCCTCGCGTACATCTCCGAGCCGCTTCGCCCGCTTGCGGTCACGGTCAAGAGCCTCCACGGTGACCCGGATAACGTCCGGACCCACCCCGAGCGAAACCTCGCTGCGATCGCCGCCAGCCTGCGTGAGTTCGGCCAGCAGGTTCCGATCGTCTACAAGGTTATTCGGGCAAACGGCCGCCGGCGGAAGGTCGTCATCAAGGGCAATGGCCTGCTCGCCGCCGCCGGCTCACTGGGTTGGAAGCACGTCGCCGCCGTCGAGACTGCTCTGGCCGGGGCGGACGCTACGGCCTACGCGATCGCCGACAATCGCACCGGCGACCTGAGTGCTTTCGACGTGGGACTCCTGGCCGCCCAACTACAGGAGCTGGAGGAAGCCGAGTTCGACATCGAGGCGATCGGCTACGACGACCAGGAGCTCCAGGAACTGGTCGATTCGGTGGACGACCCCCGCGGCCGGCTGATTGAGGATTCCGGCGAGCGTGAGGGAGGCTCGGCCAAACGTCATCGAGGCGAACGACGGGTCGGGTTCACTATCGGGCATTTGAAATTCGAGCTTCCCCGCGCCGAGTTCGACAAGTGGCTGGCGCCGATCGAGGCGAAAGTGAGCGGCGACACTGACCGCGTAGTGGCCGAGATTAAACGCCGCCTGAAGTTGTAGTCGAAGCGGCCTCCGGAATGCGAACGATACTGCCCCTTCCTGCAGGAAAGGAATATTGAAAATGAGCGATGAAATGGCCGACGAACTCGGCCTCAATTCCGACCCCAACATTCTCCCGATGCCCATCATCGAAGAGTACGACGACGAAAACGACGCGGCGACGGCGTAATGGCTATTGAGCAGGTTGAGTTGATGGAGTCAAGGAAGTCGGTTGGGGTGTCTCAGAAGAAAACCTTGTAGCCAGGAGCAATAGAATGCCCGTAGCCGCCAACACAATAACCACTCCAATCACAATCTGACGCACATTCTCAAACACAAACCGCCTTGGATAGTTTTGTTTGGGTGCTTCGAGCCGCTCCTCGCCTTTTTCTTCGACTTGAATCGAGCGGAATAACCTGTATGCGGACCTCAAGCTAACCGAAGCAAGGCAGTGGAGGCCAAACGATTCGTATGATATATAGCCATCCCGCATCAGCTTGGCCATGTCCTCATGAATTAATGCCAGCCATGTAGGCCGAGTGCCTTTGATGGTGTATACGGGTTTCCCTCTCGTATTGGATAACACCTCTGTGTTCAGATCAGCAATGTTATAGTCCTCTTGAATTGCAGTGTAGAGCTTCCTGGCTTCATCGTTCTGGAATCCATCGCAGGGACTCGAAAGGAATATATCGAAACAATCAAAAGTATACTCCTTCCCCTCTCTCGATTTCAGCATTACTGGGAAACCCTTGTGATTGCAGGTCTGTTCCCTTAGGAACTCCAGCAATAGTCGCTGTCGTTTCTTTACGTCCGTAGATTCCATGCTCATGTGCATTCCTTTCCGCCGAATCTCCCAAAGTGAATTGAACGGAGAGATTGTACCCATTTCCCGTCTTATGCGCCTACGCAAAAAGGAACCTGACATGAGCCTAGAACTCGTTTCCACGGATGAACTCATCACCGAACTCGGACTCACCGGCGCACCTGGCAAGATCCTCAAGCTGCCCAGTATCGAAGAGTACGACGACGAAAACGACGCGGCGACGGCGTAATGGCTAGTGAGGCGAAGAAGGCCAAAAATATTCCCAAAGCTTAAGAACTGCCACCCCCAGCACCGCACCCAGCAGTACCAGGGCCGGAGCGCCGAGCTTAACTAAAAGTGGATGTTTCTCATAAAATCTGTGCACCCATTTTTGATCTAGCCGCGCATCGCCCTTGGCTTCAATGCGGAGAGTAGCAACCAATTGGAAATTGGAGGTCAACCCAAATTTACCATTAGGAATCTCGAAATGGATAGTGCCGATGAGTTCGCAGTTGATGTAGCCATCATTATTCAGCTTCTCCATGTCTGAGCGAATGAGCCCCAACCATTTCGGAAGATTCTCAAATAAGAATACTGTTCGGTCCCGGAGATCCTTTGATTCTCTAAATTCCAGACCGTTGATGCCATAGGCCTTTTTTATTTTTCGATAAAGTTTCTTGGCCTTAGCGTTCTCGTACAACCCATCTGGATTCGACAAGAATACCTCAAGACAGTCTCCCCAGAATTCTTTCCCATTTTCCGTTGTAAACTTTGCGGGGAACCTTCTGCCATTACAGGTCTGTTCCCGAAGGAAATCCAATAATAGTCGCTGCCGCTTCGCTGCGTCCGTAGCACCCATGCGTCTTCCTTTCCGCCGAATCTCCCAAAGTGAATTGAACGGAGAGATTGTACCCATTTCCCGTCTTATGCGCCTACGCAAAAAGGAACCTGATATGAGCCTAGAACTCTTTTCCACGGATGAACTCATCACCGAACTGCTCAACCGCTGCGACCACGGAGCAGTGGTGATAATACGAGACGGCGACCCCACCCCCGATAGTTATTTCTGCGAACGGAAATGGATGTGCGATACGCGGACGTCATCCGCCGTCGATGGGCTGAATGTGTTCACGGCGAAGGCTGCGACTGGCGGGGACTGATGCGGGAATATGACGGCTGACGCTACCTAAAAAAACTTACAACGCGGTTGTAGCCGTCATGTAGCTCGCTGGTGTGCCCAGAGGGTAGTTTGCCCGTCAAGAGTGGCCGGACGCGGCCGGCGGCAATCACGCTGACCGGCAACGCCACGAAGGATTCTTGGCGGAAGGCTTCGTGGTATTTTACACGCCCGGTTGTTTCGGTACTACCTACTCAAGGCGATCACGGAATGATGCCTGAATATGAATCATCGACGAAGTGCCCGGTCGGACTTGAGTGCGGTCACCCCTTCTCTTCGGTCTATGATCGTGCCGCTGGATTCCATCCGCCCCGATCCCCAGGCCGCGCGGATCCACGGCGGTCGTAACCTTGCGGCGATTCGAGACAGCCTTCGGCAATTCGGCCAGCAGAAGCCCGTCGTGGTGTCCTGCGAGGGAGTGGTCATCGCGGGCAACGGCATACTGTCGGCAGCGAAGGAACTCGGATGGTGTAAGATCGCCGTCGTTCGCAGCGATCTGAAAGCTGCCAGTCTTCGCGCCTACGCGATCGCCGACAATCGAACGGGAGAACTCAGCGAATGGGATGACGAACTCCTGGCCGACCAGTTGCATGAGTTAGCGGGCAAGATGGACCTTGAGTCGCTGGGTTTCTCGGAGAGGGATCTGCATGAATTGTTCGCCGGTCAGGAGAACGAAGAACCTGCCCCTCCTCCTCCGCCGCGTAAGGCCGTCAGCCGCCGGGGGACGATGTATCGGCTTGGGGATCATCGGCTCCTGGTGGACGATGCAACGAAGGCTGGGAATCTCTCGAGACTGCTGGCCGGCGAACAGGCCGACCTGCTGCTGACCGACCCGCCGTACAACGTGGCCTACGAGGGCGGGACGGCCGAGTCGCTCCGGATCGAAAATGACTCTATGGGGGACGACGCGTTTCGTGCATTTCTGACCGACGCCTTCGCCGCCGCCGATAGCGTGATGCGCCCAGGTGCGGTTTTCTACATCTGGCACGCCGATACCGAAGCGTTCAATTTCCATGGTGCATGTCGCCAGGTTGCCTGGCAGGTGCGTCAGTGCCTGGTGTGGGCGAAGAACGCCTTTGTGCTGGGCCGTCAACCAGTGGCGACATGAATCTTGCCTCTACGGCTGGAAGTCCGGCGCTGGGCATACCTGGCTGGGTGATCGCCGTCAGACCACGCTCGTCAGCGAGGGGGTGGACGATCCGATCACACAAACGGCTGAAGGGTATTGTGTCGTGCTTGACGGCCAGGCTTACTTGGTTCGCGGCCGAGACGTGACGATCCAGCCATATGCCTCGACGCTCCTGCCCTTCGATCGTCCGTCGCGTAACGCCGAGCACCCCACGATGAAGCCGGTGGATCTATTCGAATATCAGATCCGTAATTCGGCGCGAAAAGGGGCGGTCGTTCTGGACAGTTTCGCCGGCAGCGGGACAACAGTGATCGCCGCAGAGCGGACCCGGCGGAAAGCCCGCGTATTGGAAATGGATGTGCGATACGCGGACGTCATCCGCCGTCGATGGGCTGAATGTGTTCACGGCGAAGGCTGCGACTGGCGGGGACTGACGCGGGAATATGACGGTTGAATTGTAGCGATAGGCCACCAAAAAAAACTTACAACGCGGTTGTAGCTACCCCCTGTGCATCGCCGTCGGCGGGTTCGACAATACGTGCGTCATGCCGATGAGTCTGGTCCAGATCGACGCGCAGCTCGAAGCCGCCTACGACGCAATCAACGTCGGCGAACTTTCGTTCGCTGGTCCGGGCGGCCGGGCCGTCACGTTCCACAGCCTTGACTCGATGACCCGCTACATCACCTGGCTGGATGGCCAGCGTGCGAATGTCGTCGCCTCGGCTGCCGTCGCATCCGGCGGCGGAGGCGCGATGGTGGTCCACTTTGTGGAGCCGGTTGAGTGAATCTCTCGACGACCATCGCGGCCCTGCAGCACGCACCCGGCAGACTGCTGGCTACAACCGGTTCGCTGGCCGGCAACCTGATCGGCGGATTTCTCGGCGGCATCGAAGCGGCACGCCAGGGCTCGCTGGCTGGCGCTTACCACGAGGCCGCCCGCAAAGATTCCACCACCTCCGACTGGCGGGTTTCTTTGACCTCGGCCGACCAGTCCCTGCTCGGCGAACTCGATACGATGCTCGCTCGAAGCCGCCATGCCGTGGTCAACGACGGCTGGGCCGCCAGCTCACAATCCGCATACGACCGCTACGTAGTCGGGGCAGGCATCACCGCCCGCTCGGCCGCCCGCAACCCCATCGACGAGAAGGTCGGCCTGCTGCGTAGTTTCAACACCCAAACCGATCGGCTCTGGGAAGAGCGGTGCTTGACGCCCGAACTACTCGACGCCGAAGGCACCAAGATCATGGCCGAAAAGCAGCGGGTGTGGATGAATGAACTTTTCACCGCCGGCGGGCTGTTCGTGCTCGCACAATATTCGCCCCACCCCGACGCCGTTCGCCTGCTGCTGCAGGAGATCGAGTACGAGCAGCGTGACACGATCCGCATGGAACACGACGGCCACCCGGTCCGCGGCGGGATAGAACTCGGCGATCGCCACCAGCCGCTGGCCTACTGGCTGCACACCGCCAAGCACCCGCTGGACGATTACGCCACCGATTCCAAACGATACGAAGCGTCCCAGGTCCACCACCTCTACCGGCAGGATCGAATTCGCCAGCGAATCGGCGCGCCGTGGATGCGGCCGGTGCTGGCTCGCCTTCGGCAACTGGCGATGTACGAGCGGTACACCATGCTGCAGGCCCGTACGCGGGCGGCATATCCCGGCTTCATCAAGCAGGCCGTCAACTCCGGCCCGGCCAAATTGCCCGATGCCGTCGCTCGCCAGTTCGGCGTCGCACCGGCGGCCGATGCGGGCTCCGAGCAGTCCAACGAACTGCGGATTAACCTCGCCCCGGGCGTGATGCCTATTCTCGATCCGGGCCAGGAGCCGTTTTTTCCCACGCCCTCGACGCCCGACACCATGTACCCGCCTTTCGTCACCGAACACCTCAAGGGGATCTCGGCCGGAGCCGGGCTGGACTTCGCCACCGTCAGCCGATGGTACGCGGACGCGAATTTCTCGGCCCAGCGACAGGGCCGCCTCGATATATTTGCCGAGATCGACTACATCCAGGACGTCCTGTTCATCCAGAAGATCTGTCGGGCCGACCGGAATCAGTGGATGACGTTGAACGTGCTCGAAGGCAGGCTGCAGGCCCCGCATTACCTGGAGTCGGCGGTGTGGCGAACCGCATACCAGGCCACCAACTGGCAGGGTCCGCCGCGCAATTCGATCGACGAAATCAAGGATGAGGCGGCGTGGGATCTCAAGATTAAATCCGGCCGCGCATCGCCGCAGGAATACTGCAACGCCCACGGCAAGAGCCTCGAAGAGGTCCTGGCTGAGATCAAGGAATTCCGGCAGATGGCAGTCAACGAAGGGCTCGGCGACGTCGTCGACAACTGGTTCGGCTCGTTCGTTCAGCGAAAGCCCAAGGCCGGCATGAAACCCGACGACCCCACCGCCGGCGATGACGATCCCGCCGCAACCGGTGCAACCGCCGGGTCAGGCGGACTGGGCGAACTGATCGTCCGCAAGCACATTCTGCAGGGCCTGCTCGACGACGGTGATTCCTGAAACAACGGATACGGAAGAGGATGATGGCAAATCAAAAACGAAAAAAGCGACGCAGACAAAATAAGCAGGCCCGCAGGCAGCAGGTAGCACTTGCCGGCGAGGCGACGCAAACCGCCCCATCCGAGGCCGTCGAGATCCGACTCGTCCAGGCCGTCGCAACCGGCGGCGAGAAGATCAGCGTGCAGGACACTGGCGGCGATATGGGCGGTGGGTTGATCAGCGACGTGGCGATCATGACCGTCGGCACGGCCTACCCGCTCGGACACGAACCGTTCGAGGTCGACGAGGCCACGCTGCAGCAGCTCGCCGAAGCGATCAACGAATCTCCCGACGGTGTGTCGTGCCGCTTCACCCACCCGGAGCTACAGGAATCAGCCTTTGGCGGCTACGTAGATTCGATCGGCTTTTTGCTCGGACGCGTAAAAAACGTCCGCATTGTCGGCAGCGGCGGCCAACAGCAGGTGCGTGGCGACGTGCATATCGGTACTTACGCCGACGAGGGGCCAAACGGCAAGATAGGCACTCGTGTCAAACGTCTTGCCAAAGAGTCTCCGACCGACTGCGGCATGAGCTGCGTGGCCGGCTTTATCAAAGCCGAACGGATGGACAATATCCCGCTGGGCCGTGTGGCATGGTGTTCGGCGGTGGATTTCGTAGGAAACCCCGGCGGCAACCCCAACGGGTTACTGGCCGGCGAAAAAAATCAACCAGGCCGCGGAGATGGATCTCCCGGCGAAACACGTGATGGAGAAAGAACCATGAAATACAATGCAGAACAACTAGCCTACCTCGCCTCGTGCGGCCTGGGAAAAGGCGCGACCCCCGAGCAGATCACCGCACTGGCTGCCGGGCTCAAGCCGGCCCAAAAGACGTACCTCGAATCGCTGGCCGGCGAAAAATCGGCCGAAAAACCCCCGGCCGAGACCACCTCGCGGGCCGGTGAAAAGCCGGTCGAAACAACTCCGGCCGAGACCACGTCGCTGGCCGGTAGCCAGACGGTGAGCGACGCCGATCGTCAGCGGATTTCGGCCGAGGCGGTTGTGGCCGACAAAACCCGCCGCGACGGCATCGTCGCACTGGCCAAAGATAAGAAGCTGCCGGAAAAATGGGCCAGAGACCTGGGCGACCGCGGCATCAGTTTAGCCCACGCCACCGAACTGGCCGAACTGGCCGGTACGATGCAACTTGTCGCCCAGCCTGGCGGGCCTCGCGTATCGGTCGGCGACGACCTCAATGCCGCAACGCTGTCGCCAGCCCTGTCCGACTGCATGTGCCTGTCGGCGGGCGTGCCATTGCTGGACTACCAGCACGGCCAGCCGGTCCGCGAAGGTGACGGCAGCCTGCACTTCCGCCAGCCGCACGAGCGGGCCGCGACCATCGACACCCGCTCGCCGGTCATGCTGGCCAAGCGGTATCTCCGCGAGATCGCCGCGCCCGGCATCGAGGATATGTCCGAAGGGCAGATCCTGCAACTGGCGCTCAATCGCAAGCGTCTGGCCGATCACATGGGCGATCCGAGATACCTGGCCATGGGTACGGGTGATTTCGTCCACGCCCTGGACACGTCGATCCAAAATTCGGTCCGGGCGAAGTACTGGCAGCAGACCGATGACGCCACGTGGATGCGATGGTGCCACCGCACCACCAACCCGGATTACCGCGCGACCGGCTACGTGGTCATGTCGGAGATCCCCGACCTGCTGGTCCAGGCCGAAGGCGAGAACATCCGATCCGCGGTGATCAAGGATTCCAAGCAGACGATCATCGTCTACCGCTTCGGCCGCAGCTATCGCTTCACCCAGCAGAGCCTAAAAAACGGCCTGTCGGGTCTGCTGACCGACTTCCCGGCCGGACTTGTCAATGCCGCTCGACGGAAGGAATCGATGCTGCCGATCGCCACGCTGATCGCCAACCCGATGATGGCCGACGGCACGGTGTTGTTCCACGCCGACCACGGCAACTACGTCGCCAACGATGCCGGGGCAGCTCCCAGCGTCACCACACTCAACGCGATGTACGTGGCGATGAAGGGTCAGACCGGCATCCTGGACGCCAAAGACGGCGACGGCTCGCCGATGCCGCTGGAGATCTCGCCGCACGGTCTGCTGGTTCCCACGCAACTGGATTGGGCCACCGAGCAGATGATCAAGAGCCCGGTCGACCCGACCAAGCAAAACGCCACTCCCAATATCCTCGCCGGCAAGCTGCCTGGCGGCGTGACGGGCCTGGCGCAGTTGTCCCAGGCCTCGACCACCCGATGGTACGGCTTCGCCAAGCCGGGCTCGATCGGCGGAGGCATGGTGCTGGCGTTCCTCGATGGAGAGGAAGCCCCGGTCGTCGAAACCGATTCCGATTTCGACAGCGACGACTACAAGGTCAAGATCACCCACAACCTCGGCTCCGGAGCGAGCGACCACCGAGGCATCTACTGCAATGAAGGCGTAATTGTCTAAGCATCAGGCAAACGCAACGCCGGCCCGGCTTCCGTGGGAGGTGGGCCGGGCCGGCGATTATTTTTGACATTAACAGTGACAATGACGCCTCCCGCTGAATTTTCTGTACATCGTACCGAAATCGAAATTTGACATCTGAATGGATCCGGAAGGGTCTGAAAGGAAACGATAATGAAAACGGCAATATTCGAGGAATACCCGGCGAGAATCGCATGGGTCAACGGCACTGGCGGCGATCTGGCGGTCAACGCCGTTGTGGTCGTCGGCAACCTG
>SDBV01003622.1_pt1 | contig 22608 bp, 20 predicted proteins | sample 2277081 | NCBI WGS metagenome assembly SDBV01 (sample SAMN10402039, study PRJNA504765) | marine sediment metagenome | isolation source: marine sediment core GS10_PC15, 223 cmbsf | place: Arctic Ocean: Southern Knipovich Ridge | collected 2010 | reverse complement strand
CTGTGCCACTGCTCAGTATCAATAACTACATCATATCTATTCCTGAGACATCTGATAAAACCAAGCCCCCTATCGTAGAGATAAATCCTGTTTATATCTTTAGAAAGCCTAAATATATCTGCATTTCTTTTTTCACAAAGGAGGTCAATCTTGGAGTCAGGAAAGTTTTCTCTCAGTGAGTTAATCGCTGGCAAAAGAAGCGCTGCATCACCAATGCCACCTGGGCGGATGAGTAATATTTTTTTAATCTTTTTGGGGGTGTCTTTATGATTCTTTTTTATCCTGAGAAGTAAAAATACAAGGGGCTTGCCAATAATTCTGTCAATAAACTTTAAGAGTTTTATCTTATTCATTTCTTGTGAGTTTTATTTTTCTGAGCTACTACAATCAATGATTCACCCCAGTTAACTGGATACAAGAGCCGGCCCGTGATAGCTTGCATTGCAGGGATTGAATAGAAGATAAGCTTCTGCGACCACACCGGGATATACCGCAAATAGGGAATGTCCCATAAGCCGTCTGTTCCGGTTTTTAAGATTTTAAAACCAGCAGATTCTGTCCACGATAGCCATTGCTTAGCGGGGTGGAGTGAGATGTGGGAAGGGTCACCATAACCAAACCATCGTTCTTTTTTTATTCTGTGCCCTATCCCTGAGGTATTTGGAACAACATATATCAACATACCTGTGTCATTGAGAATCTTAAAAAATAAAGAAAGCGTTTCAAGGGGATTTGTCAGGTGCTCCAGAACATGAAGAGAAACAACAAGGTCAAACATGTTCTCTTTTAAAGATTCGGGAGAATAACAGATATTGGCATTCGGAGCAACTAAGTTCACAGACTCAAGCGCATAGGGTGAAGCATCATATGCCCATGCTTCGTATCCTTTTTTGAAACGCTTGATGAAGTGGCCTGTGCCACAGCCGTAGTCCAGTACCTTCCCGGATTTAACAAATGAGGTTGCCAGGCGGTAGTAAAATCTTAAGGCAATTCGGTCGTCAAATTGCTTGTTATCCTGATAATAAGACTTATCATACTTTGTGGACTGAGCGCTCATTGTCTGTTTGACAATAAAGGAATATTCATTGAGAAGGAGCCTTCAAATTGAGTATTCTTTCTTTAAGATATTTTAAGATGGGTATCAATTCTTTTTTTATTTCCTGATCAGAAAGTTTAATAAGTGGAAGAACTAATTTTCTTTTTCGTACCATCAAGTGTAGTTTTAGCAAGGCATCTATTTTCCCTTTGATAAATGAACGCCATTTATTTTTTATTATACAAAAATAGCCAAATGATGCTAATTCATAAAGGATCCGGTGTGGTAAATATCTTATCATCAATCGTAAAGGAATATTTTTCACCCAAACCCACTCATTATTTCTTGCAAAATAATATACAGATGTTTCGCTTAAATTCCCGATTGAAGCACTGAGTTTATGATAAACTATAGCTTCAGGCACAAAAATGCATTTCCAACCAGCAAGCCATGCACGCATGTTTAAATCGGTATCTTCATGGTTTAGAAAAAAGTCGTCATCAAAAAAGCCAATTTCATCAAGCATTAACTTTCTATAAAGGACTGCAGCAGCACATGCCCCGGGGACAAATTTTTTTGTGGAGAATTCATTCTCATTTTTATATATTCCAATCTTGGTGCCGGTAAATGCTGTTGTGAAGGTATCCCCGACACTATCAATTTTGTTAGTTCCTTCAATAATTATCTTTGAAGAGCATATCCCGATACTCTCATTGCTATTGATAGCATCTAACATATTTTCAAGCCAACTTTCTGTAAGTATGGCATCATTATTTAGTAGCACAATGAATTTACCTTTGGCATGCTTTAACCCTTCAATATTACCACCAGTAAAACCTTTGTTTTCTTTTAGTGATATTATCTTAACTGACGGAAAATTTACTTGAACAAACTGGACGGAGTTATCTGTGGAGCAGTTATCTACCAAAAGGATTTCAAAATTGTTATGAGTTTGGTTTAAAACTGAACTTAAACAGCTATTAAGAAGTTCTTTCCCATTCCAATTTACTATGATAATACTTACCAAGCACATCTTCAACCTTTCCGACCTCAGAATAAAGCATAATCAGTTCATAAGAACGACCATGATTCATACATTCAGGTATTTAAGACCGTTATAATTAACGATAATTAGCGATATTTTCAGAGATAAAGTCATTACATTCAATCTTGCCCTTATCACTTCTTTTTTTCATAGGTTTAATATTCTTCAAAATAAATCTGACTACTTTTTTATCAGGCCAAAAGCTATGAGGATTCTCTTGACTACATCCTTGATACGTGAGTGGCGAAAGAAAAAAGGCATCAGCTTTCTTTCTAACAGTAGGAATAAGTTATTTTTTATAATAGGTGTATCCATGCCTATCGATTCCACTAAAGACTGATTGAGAAACTTATAATCTACTCCTTTTATTTTAGCTTCAGTCGGATTTCTTCTGTAACTGTCATGGCTTTTGATCAAAGAAAGATTATGTTCCTCACAATATTTAAATAGGTCACTGCCAGGGTGAGGTGTGTAAAATGCTGGACTGTAGTGTTCTGGTTTAATGGTCTTTATCATCCTTACCGTATCCATTACCTCCTCTTTGGTCTCAGTTGGGATTCCCATCATATAGTTAGCCCATATCCTGATGCCATGCTTTCTGCAAATTTCAGCACCTCTAAAATTATGTTCCACTTTCGTTCCCTTCCGGAGGAAATTTAATATCCGCTGATTTCCACTTTCGAATCCGATAAACATCAACTTAAGCCCTACTTCTGACATAAGTGCTATCATATCTTCATTCCGGCAGATAATATCGGCTCTGCTCTGACAGGCAAATGGCTGAGTGAAACCGCTCTCTTTGTAAAGTCTGCAAAATTCGATTACCCATGGCTTATCTTCGGTAATGCAATCATCATGAATCATCATGCTTTTGAAATTATATCTTTCTTTTAGTATATTTAACTCCTGTATCACATTTGAAGGGCTGCGACGTCTAACCTTTTTCCCAAATATTAATCTTTCTGATGGTTGGCAATAATTACAATTAAATCTGCAGCCTCTCCCTGCAATCACAGTAACAAAAGGGCTATCGAAACATTCAACAGGAAGAGGATACTCCAAATCTTTAAAGAGTTCCCTGTCTGCAAATGGAAGCTTATCCAAATCTTCGGGAACAACTCCTTTAATTACCATTGGAGAATGTTCGCCTTTCTCCATGTTCTTCAATAATTCAGCAAATGATATCTCTCCTTCCCCTATTACGATATGATCAACAGTTGTTTCTTTTATCAGTTCTTCAGGCATTATGGTAGGGTGGGGGCCTCCGACTACTATTTTGGTTTGCGGCGATACTTTTTTTATTATATTTAAGGCCTTCATAGCTGGATTGTAATCTACGCTCATCATCGTTATACCAACCACATCAGGTTTCTTTTCAATAATAATTCGCTTGAAATGTTTCCAGTTTTTTAAACAACGTAAATCGATCAATTCTACTGGATAACCTTCCTTCCTGGCATAAGCGCTTATACTACATAACCCATGACTTATCCAGGACTCTTCCATCCCCCTACCATAACTATTAAATCCTATACCAGAAATTCCTGGAAACAACAAAACCGTTTTTATTTCCCGCCTCTTCCTGAAAATCTTTCTAAAATTTTCTTTATGATAACCCTCTGCATGATATTTTTAATACTCCCGGCTGTTTCAACAACAAAATTTACTGCGCCAAAGAAACTTATGTGGCGCGGCTTTGATTTCAAAATCGACACAGCCTCATCAAATCTTCCCTGATATAAAGATTCCCTTGCCATGGCGAGCTTGCTCATCACATAACATTTTTTCGCAGTCCGCCAGTAAACAGACCCCACTGGCATAGACATCAGGGCCTTTTTTATTACCGCATATCTGCCCGAATACAGATTGAATAAATCCGTTGACATACGGCTCTGATGAAGCCTGACAAAGACCATTCTGCCGTGAGTATTGACAAATACCGCTCCGGACAGGATCAAACGAAGCCACAGGTCCCAGTCCTCAGTAGACGTAAGAGTTTCATCATAACCGCCTACGGCATCAATCACTTTTCTTCTTGTCAGCGCAGAGCTTACAATAATGAAGTCGCCGGCGAGAAGGTCCTTTTTTATATCGCCGCTTAACCGCCGGTGATGCGGTTCTATAAAGGTGTCTGAAGCGCCGCCCCTAAAAAAAACGTGGTCTGAAAATACCACATCCACACCCGGATTATTATCAAGAAACCGGCTCTGACTCTCCAGTTTTTCGGCATGGATCAGGTCATCAGCATCAAGGAACTGGCTGTATTCTCCTGTAGAAGCCCTCAGCCCCGTATTCCTCGCAGCCGGCAGACCCCTGTTGTCCTGATAAACATACTTTATCCTGGAATCTGAAAGATAAGTCCGCACAACCTCAGCCGTTCCATCAGATGATCCGTCATCAACTATAAAAAGCTCCCAGTCCTTAAATGTCTGCTTTAAGACACTTTCAATTGCCTCTGGAAGATACTTTGCAAAGTTATATGTAGGTATTATGACGCTAACTTTTGGGCTCATGGATTAAAATATATATGAGATATTCTTCAATGCCTCCTGGAGAACGACATTAAAACAAGCCATGTCTTTAAATAATTTTTACATCCGGCAACCGCCTTTTTAATCCTTAACATTCTGAGGGAGTCTATAATATCCGATAGGTGATAATTAAGCAGTTCACGCCTTAAACCTTTTGGGAGATTTTTAATGTCCGGTAAGGACGGGGTCAACCCTGCATCAATGTCATCAATATTTCCTGTCTGTCTTTTCTTTGCCTGTTCAATAGCAGCCATCGCGTATCTGAATTGTTCGATAAGGTTTTTTTCTGAGATCGATTCGTCGCTTCTTCTCCAGGAATACAATATTTCCTCAATATTACCGACCTGATATTTCTCTGAAATTCTCAGCCACAAATCATAATCCTGAGAGTATCTAAAAAAACCCCTGTATCCGCCCACAATCTTTATCGCCTCTTTCCTGAACATGGCCGCGCCGTGACAGAACGGATTGTGATCAAAAATCGTTTTACGAATATCTCGTTCATCCACTGTAACATTTACTGTTGTAACGGTTCTGCCGCTGCTATCTATTATATCGAAAGAACTGCTAACCAAGCCCAAAAAACGATTCGCTTCAAGAGACTTTACCTGCTTCTCTATCCTGTATTCCCCTGAGATATCGTCCGCGTCCTGTCTCGCGATATATTTACCTTTCGCCAATTTAAGCCCTTTATTTAAAGATCTTGTTAAGCCAATATTTTTTTCGTTATTGATTATCCGGATCCTGGGGTCGTGATAACTGCAGAAGATCTCAGGGGTTTTATCAGCAGAGCCGTCATTTATGATGATGAACTCGAAATCCTTATATGTTTGGCTCAGGATGCTTTCAATGGATTCTATCAGAAACCGTTTGGCGTTATATACAGACATTAGGACCGTTACTTTTGGATCACTCATAGCTTGCTAACCCGTCTTTATTTTCGAATATAGTTTCAGGAAGACCTTCCTGAGGTTCCACATCCAGAATGAACATTTTGATACGCTCCCAGGTACTTTGCGATATGGATCACCGTTATAATATCTGTCTACTCTTTTGTTATGACCTTCTAAATATAAAATATGGTTATCGTCTTCAAATTCATACAAGCTGCTCTCTTTTGTGAAATCATACAATTCGCTTCCGGGAAGACCAGTATAAATGTTCATCCCGCTATAATCAGGCTTGATACGTTCAATTAACTGATAAGTTTTGTCTAATTCTTCTCTTGTTTCAGTTGGAGCTCCTACAACAAAACTGGCATAAGTTTTAATACCAACTTTATGTGCGATATCAAAAGCTTCAATGAACTGCTCTACTCTTTCACCTTTTTTAAAAAAATCCAGCATTCTCTGACTTCCGCTTTCCACACCAATATAAAAGGCCCTGCATCCTGCCCTTACCATCAAAGCTTGGTACTCAAAATCATCCAATTGATCCACCCTGGTTTCACACATCCAGTCAATTTTTATATTTTTTTTGAGCAACAATTCACAGAAAGCTATTGTTCGGCTCTTGTTCAGTGTAAAGTGGTCTTCTCTAAAGTAAATACACTTTGCATTGTAATTTTTCTGCATGTGCTGAATATCAGCGACTACACGATCAGCAGACATAAACCGATACGTTTTGCCCCATATAGCCTTCACAGAACAAAAAGTGCAGTTAAAGGGACAGCCGCGGCTCGTGTTCATTGTATATGTCGGATAGGAAGTGCCCCATGGAATGCTCCAGTCATAGGGTAAGTTTACAAATTCCCCCCAAGCAGGCATTGGTAGCTTATCCATTTCCTGTACTTTCTTGCCATGGATAATTCTATCCTGCACAGTGCCATCAATTATATCTAAAATAGTCTCTTCTCCTTCACCTATTACGATATGATCCACGTAGTCGGGAATTGTATCAGCGCCGACTGAAGTATGAGGCCCTCCTACAATGATCTTGCCCTTCCATGTTTTTTCAATTCGCATTTTCTGTAATTTGCGAAAATACTCCAGGGTGCTCTGGTAACAGATGGTATTTGAATATATTCCAACAAAATCGATTTGATTACGCGTTAAGAAATCAGAGTCCAATACATTTGATGGTTTAAGGTAGTTGTCACGAAAGAAAATCTTATGGCCAGCTTTCTTTAACACCACCATAATAATACCAAGACCTAGCGGAGGTCTCTTTTCACTTGTATAAAATGGGGAGATTTTAGGTGCTGCTGATGTCATCATTAATATGTTCATCTTAAAACCCAATTGCTAATATATCCCCTGGGAACCTTCCTTTTTTTCATTATCTGGAATCTTTTTATTAATATTTCGGGTAAATATCTAATGGTGCCAATTAATGCCTTGCAAGTTAATTTATCCTTTCTTATAGCAGCAGCAATAAATTCTTTTATCATCAATGGCAGGCAATGAAGGAATATGTCTAAAATAAATTCATTCTTTAATATCATAATATGCCTTCTTCTGATATACTCAAGACGGATACTATAATCTTTTAATCCACCCGAACCTTCTCCAATATGGAAAGCTACTGCCTTTGATGAATAAACGCATTTCCAGCCTAAGAGTTGCGCCCGCCAGTCTATATCAACATCCGTCCCATACATAAAAAACATCTCATCAAAATATTCATTGGTGTTGTACTTTATATCCTCTATCATCTCTCTCTTATATAGAGGACATGCACCATTAGCTCCGAAGATGTAATCCTTTTGGGTATACCCTACAGTATCTCTCTGTCCATAGCCCCTATTGTTGAAATAGTAATTCTTATCAATTGTATGGCCAGTACTATAAATAATATCGGTCTTGGCACCATCCTGATTCATAAAAAAGACCTTTCCTGATGCCCAGCCAATATTTTCTTCCGAATTAATCGCTGTTACTATCTCTTCAACAAAATTGTCGGTTAAAACAACATCCGGGTTTAATGGCATATAGTAAAGCCCATTAGTTTTTCTGATTCCTAAATTGTGCGCTTTTGCAAATCCAATATTCTCAGAATTCCGGATTATTTTTAGGTCCAGAAATTCCTTTTTTATATATTCTACTGAACCATCACTTGAAGCATTGTCTATTAAATAAACTTCTATATTTTTGTATGTTTGTCTTTGGACTGATTCTATGCAATTTTTCAAATATCTTTTGCAATTCCAATTTAAAATTACAATTGAGACTTTCCCGTCATCCATTCTTAACCCGTACTAATTTTTACCTGAATCGATCGATTTAATTTCATAAACCTGCCTTGCACATCAGACCATTTAAGAATCGCTCAATTTAGGTTTTATCATTTTTAAACTTGCTTACACCTGTAAGATATGCATCAAACAATAAGCTTCTATACATTTTCTCCCAGGAAGTTTTATGGAAAAAAGTCTCCAGGATCTCAATTAAAAATATTTTTATAAGTATTTTAAACTCTAAACTAATCTTACTTGGCACGAAATGAGGAAATAGCTCATCTTCTAACTCTTTATGTTTCTCGAAAAAATAACAACGCCAAAAACCGTAATCCTTCTGCCTTCTTACATAATCTCCAATTCCAATCAAATGATTGTGATAAGCTACGGCGTAAGAATTATAGATAATTTTTAAATTGAAATTTTTGTATAACCTGTATCCTAAATCTGTATCTTCAAACATGGCTATCTTAAAATTCTCATCAAAACCCCCTGTTTTCTCCAGCAGCTCCTTTTTATAAGAAATATTTGCTGTATAAGCATGGTGAAAAGAGACCTCTTCACTTGTTTTAAACTTATAATAACCAAATTGAGGACCACCCGAAGTTAACCATTTCATAAAAGGGGTTACTTTCAGTTCCGGATACCACTCTACTTTACCCAATAAAGCAATATTAATTTCTGTAGAGAATTGATGAAAATTCAGATGTTCTTGGAGTAATCCCGGGGCAGCAATTATATCGTCACCCAAGAAAAGAGCTATTTCGTTTTTAGCAGATATTAATCCCTTGTTCCTGGCAGAAGCAGGCCCCTTGTTTTCCTGTTTAAAGTATCTTAACTCTACCGGCGATTTTGTTATTATCTCTTTAATAACGTTCTCAGTTCCATCTACAGAACCATCGTCAATTACTATAATTTCAAAGTCGGATTTTGAACAGGTCTGTTCAAAAAGGGCAGTCAGACATTTCATTAGAATGTCTTTACGATTATATGTTGGTATTATAACGCTTAATTTCATTATCTTAAGGGATTCACCCCCCTGCATGTATCAGGCACCGGGAGACCCATGAGGTCTAATATAATTGGGAAGAGGTCCACCATTTCAACAGGTTCTCTAATCACGGTTTTTTTATTTGAATCGGTTACTATGAATTTAGCCCAATTCCCCCGAACCTGGGGCAGATATCCATGCATTCCTTTTACCGGTTGCTTGCTCTGAAAAAAATTCGGAAATATCAGAGTATTATCATTAACTGTAAATATAAGCTCACCAAACCGGTTGTGATTAAAAGAGAAATGGAGGTTTTCAAGGTCTTCTTCTGTTAATATTCTGCCATCTTTAATACCATTTAATAAATCCTCGATTTTTTTCTTTGCACTCTCATTTTTAAACCAGAACCGCGCCTGAGTAGAATCCAGGAAATAGATATAATCTTTAGCAGGCGTTAGTCCTGTTTTCATTAATTTTTTATTTATATCTATATGCTTTTTGATTCCTACCATTCCATGATCTCCAAAGACCAGGCCGTTGACTCTCGAATAATGCTTATTCAATAAGGCATGAACCTCTTCTATCGCTGTATCTATTTCTCTTATAGCCTTTTTTGTTTCAAGACAGTGGGGGCCTCCGGTATGTCCTGCCCAGTCCAGTTCTGCAAAATGGAGATATATCATAGAGTAATCCGTATTAAAGGTTTTTCTGAATTCAGAGACGATTCTGTCTGTTAGCTGGTTATGGGTTGGATAGGCAATCCAGAGCCAATTTAGGTTATTCTCACGCAGGATATCAAATAATGTAATGTTGTTTTCTAATGAACCTGCTTCCCATGTATTAACTCTTTCCGAAAAAGCAAAGTATCTGAGCGATTTATATGGAATTTCCGAGAGACTTAAATAAAGCGAAGAGGCGGAATAACCCTTTTTTCTTTCTATACTTCTTGCGTAACTTGTGAGGAGTCTAAAATACAGGTTTCCTATTTTCGGCAAACTGAGGATTTCTCTTGGAATATACCTTGTGATTCTGAAAGGAGAATCTTCGGGATTATGCCAGTATAAGTGGGCGATATCACAATCTTCCGGATATAAACCTGCAAAGAAGGCTGGCCGGAGCTGAAAAGCAAAGGTTTCTCTGACAATGCCGCCGATACCGTTTTTCTCTAATGAACATAAAAAAGGCGTATCTTTTTCATTAAGATAATCATATCTAAGACCATCTATTAAGATGATATATGTTACTTTTTTCATGACCTAAATTTAATGCAAATATTTAAACCACAGATTTACACACTTTTTCCTCATAAATTCCCATGTAATGTCATCCGGATATGTTTCTTTAGTGATTTCTTCAAGTTTTAACTTGGAGAATCTTAAAAATCTGTCAATGTATGATTCTTCATTTATAGCATGAAGTAGAGCTAATTCCAAAAGCTCTATATTACTTTTTCTAAAACTTACAGACCTTCTCAATCTGATAACATTTGCTATTCTTCTAAGAGGAGAAATCCCTTCCTTTTTATAAAAATTATAGAACATCTCAAAATTATCAAATTTCCTGCCATAGAAGAACTCCAAAAATTCCGACAAAGTATTTATAAACATTTCTCTTACATCAAACCAGTATTTGACTGTATCTACATCTATTTCTCTCTTTGGTTTTAATTTAACATCCGTTGCCCTCTGAACTAAACCTACAAGTCTTTTTCTTTCTTTGAACATCTCAGAAAATCGCCTGCATCTTTCAAAATAACTATGGTGATATAGTCCCTTTAATAAAAGGAGAGAGTCACAACAAGCAAGGACTACTTTACTGCTTTGGTTGGTTAAAAAGAACTTCTCATCTTCATTGGACTCTCTTTTTCTAAATTCCTCCGAATAAGATTCTAAAAGGCATATCATCCTGTTAAAAAGGAGTATCTTACCTTCAATTAAGGGCATTTTTGATGGGTCATAATCCGGCATCTTTTCTAAAATATCCTTATCACCAAAAAAGATGTATCCTCCATATTTCATATCATAATTAAACATGGTATATGGGAGTTTTGATACGTCGATGTTTTTAATTGGTATCAGGTCAACCAATCTGATACCCACCTCTTTTGCAATTTCACCTGATAGCTTTTTAAGTTTTGATAGATCGAGATTATTCTCGGAGATTATTGCGATATCATAATCGTTTAGGGGCTTTGGAATCCCATTTTCCAACAATACACTCCCCTCACCACGGCCAAAACCACCAACAAGAATCAGGTAACGTATATCTGTTAGATTTTTTAAAAGTAATCTTTTAATCGTCTCTAAATCAGATAAAATCTTCTTATTTGCCACTTGTATTTTATCTATTGTAAAATTGGATTGCACTTTAGAACCTAAAAATAAAAAAAGGTTAATATTAAAATTTCCTTTTAATCCCTTTTATCCCCCAATATTTATATTCGGAAATCAGGTTGTTCAATATATATTTCAGCTTTGCCGTAAATTTCATCTTCTCAAATTTTTTCTTTATAAACCCCTTGATTTCTTCCTCAGCCTCTTTCTTCAGCAATATTAACTCATCATCAGGAATATCGGTTAAATTGATTAATAAGTTAGTAACATCCTTTCCCATCTTAAGGATAAAGCTTTCTTCGTCATCTATAAAACCTTTACTCTTAAGACTTTGATAAAGAAAAGTCCCAGGATAAGGCGCGGTAAAAAATGGGACATTAAATATCTCCGTCTCTTTACAAAATTCAACTGTTTCTCTTATGGTTTCTCTTGTCTCCCCGGGCATTCCAATCATAAATGTTGCGGAAACATTAATCCCTGCCTTACGGGTAAGCCTAATAGCTTTTTTTGCTTCTGCAACTGTTATTTTTTTATTCATAGAGTCGAGCATTCTTTGACTCCCGGATTCTATCCCATAACCCAGCCAATGACAGCCTGTTTCTTTCATTAACTTCAATATCTCATAATTTGCCAGGTTCGCTCTACCTAAGCACCGCCAGGTAATCTTTAATTTTTCTTTTAAAACTCTATCACAAAACTCAACTACTCTCTTATCATTAAGAGTAAATAACTCATCTTGAAATTCAAAATGCGTAATTTTGTATTTTTCTTTAAGGGTTTTAATCTCTTCTATAATATTCTCGACAGAGCGATATCGAACAGTTCTTCCAAAATTCCGATAACAAAAGGTACAACTATATGGACAACCTCTTCCTGCAATTAAATTCATACTATTTGAGGGACAATTCACAATATAGTGATGCTTAATATATTTTTTTGTTTGGAATAGATGCCAGGCGGGAAATGGTATACTATCCAGGTTATTGATTAGTTCTCTATGCGGATTCTTAATTATTCTTTCTCCTCTTTTAAAATATATTCCTTTAACTGACTCCAAATTGCGTTTCTCATGTATTGCAGCTATTAACTCCTTAACTGTTTCCTCCCCTTCACCAATGCATACAATATCTGCTCTTGTTTTTTGTAAAAACAGTTCTGGCATTGCTGACGCTACTGTCCCGCCCACAACAAGAGGTATTCCCGGCAATGACTCTTTAATGATTCCGGTCAACCATTTTATATAACCATATATAGTTACCATTCCTGTAATCCCAATTAAGTCATAACCTTTAAGTTCTTTAATCTTCTTAACAACTTGACTGCGGGTAAATTGATTTATATTGATATCTAATATATCGACACTACATCCCATATCCAGCAATATACTTGAAATGTACCCCAATCCCAATGGGAAAGAGCCTTTTGTAGGTAGTGATGTGTCTACTGGTGGAAAGATCAGTAATATCCTCATTAATTCACCCCTATTACTCTTTCAGTTGGAAAAAGCATTGAACATTAGCAGGGAAGGATGCCTGCTATCTTTATGCAACATTCAAGTTGCCTTTAATAACTTCTTTTAATATTTGTACAAATCTTTTATCAAAAATAATAATAAATCCAATATATATTATACTTAGCAGGGCAGCCTCGATTAAGAATACATAAAAATCAGGATTTGGTATTGCTTTCTGAAGCAATAGACCGGCTATTAAAACTGAAAAGAAAGCAGTACCTCCTTGCCACAAAATTTTAATATATGAAACCTCAATACACTTCTTTAATTGCCATGTCATGTATGGCAGGGAAACGACTATTGTCAAAAATACTGCAACGGATGTCCCTGTAATGCCAAATTTTTCAGTGAAAAAATAACCGAGCAGGGTCAGTACCACTGCATTTTGTAATGTTATCTTCAATAATACATCGGTTTTCTCTTTTACCATTAAAATCTGTGTCCAATAAATTGCTGTGCTTCTCACAGCAATAAGAACCATAAATATCTGAAAAGGAATAAGGGCAGGCAGCCATTTTTCACCAAATATAAACTTAATAATCGGCTCCCCCAATACGAGAACTATGGCACACGGCAATAAAAGGACGACAGCTGAAAATTTTGTCACAAATTCAAACCCTTTCCTTAGCTGCTCATCGTTTTCTGCCCTTGCAAATACAGGAAAGACAACAGAAGTAACACTATTCTGGGCATTCAAGATATAATGGGGAATCTTAAAGGCAAGCCAGTAATAACCTAACTGCTCTGCGCTGAGCATGGTCCCCACCATAAAGTCATCTACATTCCAGTAATAATACGCTAGAAGTGCAGAACCGGTTAAAGGCAATCCAAATCTGGCAAGTTCTTTAAAGGTTTTGCTGTCAAAATCTATCTTTGGCCTATAAGGTATAATTTTCCATACTACTGTGGCTGAAATAACACTCCCCACTATGGCACCCCAGAAAAAACACCATATTCCGAAACCTGAAAGCGCTAACAGAACAGTGGTAACAGCACTTATAGGGATCGATATTGCTGGAGCAATATTTGCTTTCTTAAAGTCTAATATCCTTGTAAAGATAACACCTGGAAGTGCCAGCTTATTAATAGGCAGTGTCAAAGCAATCATCTGGGTAAAAAAGGACAGTTCAGGTTTGCCAAGCTTGGACATTATATAAGGGGCTGTAATAAACAAGATGCCTGCTGCAAGTATTGAAAGAAGAAACTCTACTGTAAAAGCAACATCCAGGTCTTTTTCAATCTTATCATCTTTTCTTTGTATGATTGCACTGCTACCTGATATAGTTGCTAATATTCTTGCAAGATTAACTGCTATGAAGGCAAAGGCCATAGATCCGAAGACTTCCGGGGCAAGAAGTCTAATCAGAATAAGGTTGACCCCAAATTCGATAAGACCCTTATAGGCCGTCATAGCAGTGGTTATCTTTGCCCCTTTTAGAGCCCTCTCTTTTAAACTTATGTTCTTTCCCATTAAGTGTCTCTTTAATATTTAAGGTATTAAGACTAAGTAGACATCTATTCCTTTCAACCCCACATCATATTAAGTGGCGTGGTTTTTTATCTTTTGTGACATTGATTGTTCCGACTTTCTTGTTCTCTTTGATATTAGTTATGAGGTCACAGGGTCAGACTTGAGAGCTTGTTGAAAAACCCAACAATCTCTGATTTCACAGATAAAAACAAGATTACACCGATTAAATCTCGACAATATATAATGTGTCTGTGTAATCAAGACCGTTGATGACTTTTTCAACGGTCTTTTGATTATTGACATTTCTTCATTCTTCACACTGCAAACTAACAAGCCAATAAGCTCTCTTGCAGAGGCAAGCTCGCGCCACATAAGCCGGCTTGTAAGAAATGGGCCGCTTGTGCCCTCGATGTCCGGACCTTTTGGGGTGTATGTAATTTTGGTGTTGTTGTTCATAATGTTCCTGTTTGCTATTTCAAATATTTTTTTGATAGGACTGTCAGGATTTTTTTTGAGACATCCTATTTATCCTGTCAAAGGTCCTTTTTTATTAATTATACCTGATTAATCCAACGAGCAACAGCCACAGCACCACTGTTAATACCATCCATTTATCCTTGGTCATTGCATCTGTTGGGTCACCCATCCCCTGCTTTGAAAGCATTATATACCTGAAAAGACCAAAGGTCACAACGGGGATTGTATAAATAAAACTCTGAAATTGTTCCACCGTATATAGGGCATAAGCAATTAATGATGCAGATGAAGATATTATCAGGATTTCATTAAGGGTAGATACTGAGTAATAACGGAGGCTTTTTCTGTGTTTCTCGGCTTTTTCATTTAGCATACTGACCTCACCGAGCCTTTTCCCCGCAGCAAGCACAAGGGATATCATAAACATCGTCAGCAAAAGCCAATGAGACACCTCTACATTAAAGGTAGCCCCTCCTGCAAGCACCCTGATTACAAACCCTGATGCAATACAAAATATATCAACTATGGCGATATTTTTGAGATATGTGGAATACGCTGCCTGAATAAAAAGATACGAGAGGATATAATAAAAAAGAGCAGGTGCAATCGCATATGACAGAACAAGTGAAGGGACTATCAAGAAAACCGCAAATACTGAGGCCTGCCTCTTGCTAATGCTATTAGAAGCAATGGGTCTTTTCTTCTTCTCAGGGTGAAGCCTATCGTTTTCAATATCTTTTATATCATTAAATATGTATGCAGCGCTTGCACAAAGCGAAAAAGCCATAAATGCCGGCAAGGCCATAAGTAGTGTTTCTTCAAAGAATAGTCTCCCTCCAAAAAAAGGAGCAGCAAAGAGGAGAATGTTTTTAAGCCAGTGTTTAGGGCGAAGGAGATTAAGGTAATTCATTTTTCATGGAACTCTTTATCCTGGATATTGATTTATAAGCCTTTAAAGATAGAGGGCTGCGAGAGTCTATATCTAAAACTTCCTCGTAATATTTAAGGGCCTCTTCTTTACGATTCAAAAGTTCACATACATAAGCTAAACCATATTTTGAAGCAATAAATCTCGGATCGATTTCTGAAGCCTGTTTATACATGGAATATGCATCCCTCAGGAATGTCACATCCTTATACTGCTTGTACTTCAAAAAGTAAACTGACCCGAGATTATGATACATTCCTACTCTTTTCTTCTTATAACCAATTGCTTTCAATAAATACCTCTCAGCAGTATCAAGCTCCCTCCTGTCAATATATATCATTCCAAGTATGGAATATGCTTTAGCCATAAAATTAGCCTTTACACTTTCTCTCCCCCTCAATACATCAATATTCTTTATCACATAATTTGCCTCTTTTTCTGACTCATCATATTTTTTTACATTATATAATGAGTAGCCAAGCAACAAGTGCGCCATAGCAGAATCTTTATTCTTTTTTACCTCATAACTCCAGAGCGATAAATTATCTTTCCAGTTCATATTTCTCCAGTGAAGATTCACACTATAAAATATTACCAGAACAGTAATCAGTAAGATACTTATATATTTCCTGTTAATTTTGCTGATACCATAAGCAGTAATGATGGAAAAACCAAAAACAGGCAGGTACAGGTACCTGATTGCAACAGGAGAAGGGATCGCGTCCATAAAAATAATAGGGATAGTTGGCAAAATAGTTAATATTATAAATATAAGTCCGAATATTAGTATCCGAGAGCTTTTTATTAAGGCTATCAAAAGAAAAGAGAGAAAAAAAGCCGGCAAGAGTAAATTATCAATATGGTGAATATCAGGGAATAAAGTCATATTAAAGGGTAGGACAAGTTTTTTGATATAAAAACCGAAACTATACAGGACTTCCTTTATTAAAACAAAAAAATTATTAAAACCTTCTACATTGCCCTGCCCATTACTTGCTATGCTAACAGCGGGGTGAGGAATCTTCCTCAGTAAAAAATAAATTACAACTATTACAAAAAGGACCGCCTGTGAAAAGATTAAATCCTTTATCTTCTTTTTCTTAATAATTGTATCATAAGATAATACGACCAATGGAAAAACAATACCAACCTCCTTTCCAAACAATGAGAAGAGAAAAAATAGCGCACTCAGGAACAGGATATTGGGATTATCTCCTTTCCTGAAAAGCATGTATGAAAGAAGGGCAAGGAAAAAGAAAAGAGTTGAAATTATATCTGTACGGCCTGCTATCCAGGCAGCGGAGTCTGCGTGCGCCGGATGAAGAATAAATAAAAGTGCTGTAAGTAATGATAGAAAATATCTTTTGTCTTCAAAGAGATATGAGGCAATAAGAAATACTATGACTCCACTGATGCTGTTTAAAAGGATATTTGTAAGGTGGAACCCCATTGGGTTTGAATACCAGAGGGTGTAATCAAGACCAAGCGTCAGGGCAGTAAAGGGTCTATAATAATTCCCGCTTCCGCCAAGGAAAAGACCATATCCTCTTATCGCCTGTACTTGAGAGGATATGATTTTCACATCATCTCCTACAAAGGAATGCCATAATGTCGGAAGGTATAAAAAAAAGGAAATAACAAAAATTGTTAAGGCTATAAGTATTTTATTCCTCACATCAGCTTCAAGAATTCTCATTCAACTATACATAGCGTCTTAAGAAACTGCGCATAGCTCCCTCTTTTTTATGCATAATTTATATTATAACAGTATAGCAAAAAGGTATCGCCTGCGCAATTGGATTACCTATTATAAAGCTTCTTTTATCTCTCTTAATAATACCCTTGCGAAGTTACAACAAAAATAATTATTATAGTATCGATGTCGAGAACAATAAAAACAATAACTGTAATAGTCTTTTGTATCTGGGCTGCCTTAATATCTATCCTGCTGTACAAAAACTACGCTGGAACTCCATTAGAAAAAACTCAGGCATTAAAGGAGGCTTTTGATAAGAAAACATACTGGTATGATATTTATATAGGAACGAGAAAGACAGGTTTTGCAATGACCACCTTTGAAAAGGCAGGCAACGAAATCATAATAAAAAATAAGCGCGCAATAAAAGTTAAAAAGAATGGAGAAGAAACCCTGCTTATTGAAAACCTGAAAACTCTTTGTGATTTAAATTATTCAATAAAAACATTCGAGTATACCACAAATTTTAAGTGCGAGAAAGGAATTAAAGCCCGCGGTGAGGTGGACGAGGACGAAATAATCTTTTTCCTTGAATCCCCTGAAAAGAGAAAGACACATAAAATATCAACAGGGGGAAAAGATTTTTACTTTCCCATAACACTCATACCTGTTATTCACCAAAAATATCCGTCACCAAATAAGCCTTTCCTTGCCCCCATGCTTGACCTTAGTATTCTGTCAATCAATGATGTAAGAGTTGTTCTGGAGGAAATCAGACCAATAAAGGTAGGTATAAACATACTGAGTTTATATAAGTTCAGGATAGGAGACACAATTATATGGACTAATGAAAAAGGCATAATTATTAAAGAAGAGCTTCCATCAGGAATAACTCTTTATTCACAGGTTGAGAATATTGCAAAAGAGTCTGATGACAGGGTACTTTTTGACTATACAGCCTTACCTTCCTTTAAATCAAACAAACTAATCCCTGATACTGAGATATTAAACCTGTTAAAAATAAAGATAAAAGGGTTCAGTTTAGACCCTCAACTTTATGAAAATAGCCTTGTTACCCTTAAAGATAATATTATTATTATAAGAAAAGAATACATTGAGGAATTAAAGAAGAGAACCTTTACTTTACCTTATAAAGAAGAGGGTTTAAATGAATATGTAAGCCATGACAAATGGGTTCTTAGTGATTTCGAACCGTTAGCAAAGACAGGACGTATATATGCAAGAACAAATGATTATGATGCATTTCGTTTTGTAAATTATATCAATGGATACATCTATAACCTAATTAAAACAATGCCCATGCTTGTTCTTTTAGATTCCAAAGATATATATATAACACTTTCGGGAGACTATCTTGAAAAGAGCGTAATCTTTTCAACATATACTAGGGCAGCTGGACTGCCAACCCGTCTTGTAGGAGGGCTTGTATATCTAAATGGATATTTTTATTTCCATGCATGGCCTGAGGTCTGGTTTGGCAAGTGGGTCCCTGTAGATCCAACTTTAGCCCAGTTTCCCGCTGATGTGACACATATCCCATTAAAAGAAGGAGCATTGACAGATATTATCTCTATAACAGATGATTTGAAAAATATTAAAATTGAGATTATGGAGGCATCATGATAGAGATGCAGAGTTGCACAAAAAAATATGGAGAACTAACCGCAGTTAATAACCTGACTCTCAAGGTTGGCAGAGCTGAAATATTCGGACTCCTTGGTCCGAATGGCGCCGGCAAATCAACAACAATAAAAATGATGGTCGGCTTAATCAATCCTGATTCAGGGGCTATAAAAATCGGAGGATATGATATTACTCAGGACCCGGTTAATGCAAAAAGGATTCTGGCATATATCCCTGAAAAGAGCTATATCTATGATAAACTGACCGCTTGGGAATATCTGACATTTATAAGCGGACTTTATAATTTAGATAAAGCTACCTTCAGTAACAATGCTGCAGAGCATTTAAAGATATTTGGACTTTATGAGTGGAAGGATGAGATAATCGGGAATTTCTCACTCGGGATGAAACAGAGACTACTGCTCACCTCGTCGTTCATGAGAACCCCAAGGGTATTAATCCTGGATGAACCCCATAACGGGCTTGACCCAAAGGGTGTAAAGATTCTAAAAGATATTTTATTTAAGTTAAGAAATGAAGGAATGACAATACTTCTCTCCACTCATATCATAGCGATTGCCGAACAGATATGCGATAAGATTGCCATTATGAATAAAGGCTCAGTAGCTGCTCAGGGCACAAACAATGACCTTAAACATTATGCAAAATCCAGCGATAAAACTCTTGAAGATATTTTTTTGCGTCTCACTTCAGACTATGAGACTTAAAGGAGACATTTGTTGAAGGAATTAATTACTCTTCTATCCCCTGTCTTCTGGTCTATTAAAAACGACCTGCTCAGGTTCAGCAAGTCTTTTTACAAAAAGACGTTCCTCTATGCACTGTCAGGTATTGTCTTTATATTTCTGGTTACCGGGCTCTTAAATGCCGGTATGGATAAACTCCAAATTCTCTCTCCCGAAGTCTTTAATTTTTTGCTTACCAAGGGATATTCCCTCATCTTCCTGATTATTTTCTTCATTCAGATAATAAACGGGGCTATTATGTCACTTGACAAATACTACCAGGCACAGGAACTGGAATTACTGTTCACCTCTCCGGTAAACAGGACTTCCTTATTCTTTTCAAGGCTCTTTGAAACACATTTGAAAACATCATGGATGCTTATAATCTTTGGAATACCTTTACTGGCTTCCTTAGGCCTCCAATATCAGGCACACCCTGCATATTATCTGTACTCAGTGGCACTCCTGGCAGTATTTTCTACCATTCCTGTCAACATCGGCATCAGCATAACAATCATGATAACAGGCATTTTTCATTTAAAAAAACTAAAAAAATTTGTTTTTTCTGCAAGCCTTATCACGGGTGCGGTTATAGTTATTCTGTTACGGATATTTAAGCCCGAAAGATTTGTAAATCCTGAATTGTTTGCAAATCTGACACTCTTTGTAAGTGACCTGCAAACTCCTTTTTTTATATTACTGCCTAACAGGTGGCTCAGCGAATCGCTTTTTAATTTTCTGAACAAAAATTACAGCGATACTTTGATTGTTATTTCTTTATTACTTCTTACCTCGTATTTATCAGTCTTTTGCCTGGTATTGATATACAGAAAGTATCACTACAGAGGGTGGAGCCTCTTACACAGAGGTGATGCAGTTCTAAAAAAGAAAAGAAAATGGACTGTTATGAGTTCAGGTTTTACAGAAAAGCTTATTTTTTCAAAACCAGCTCAACTATTACAGCCGTTGTTAAGCAGCCAGCGTATAACAATTCTGAGAAAAGATATTTTATATCAATTTCATGATATAAAAAACATCCAGCAAAACATCATCCTTATTTCATTAATCATTGTCTATATTTTCAGTATTGCTTCCTTACCGCTAAACTGGGAGGAATATGGGGTTCAACTGAAATATGCCGTCTCTTTTTTTAATCTTGGATTGATACTGATTATCATTGCTGCATTATGCTCAAAGCTTGTTTATCCTTCAATTGTCTCCGAAGGAAATTCTTTCTGGATAATAAAGACAGCTCCTATAACATCAAAAAAATATATCTGGGCAAAATTCTTTTTCTTATTCATTCCTATATTTATACTGGGGCAATTATTGACGATATTCTCCTCATTTTTTGTAAATATTGCAAAAGAAATCCTTTTACTAAACATTTTAACAACTACACTATTGTGCTTCTCACTTGTGAGTCTGGCAATTTCCTTCAGCGTTCGAGATTTAAAAAAAGCAATAAAAGAAGATAAAAGTGAAGAAATAAAAACAGGCAACACAACGTATATGATTATATCGGTATTTTTTATACTTTTTATCCTGGCATTAGAGGTAATGCCGATATACTTATATTTTTTAAAGGAAGCGGTAAAGGTTGAATTCACTCAGAAGGCGTGGTTCTTACTTGGCGCTGTAATTTTTGTCCTGCTCTTTGTGAATATACTTATAACTGTGATTTCAATGCGTCAAAGCATCAAAAAATTCAATAACATCCAGCTCAGTTAACCCGGATTATTCATAGATAGAGAGGCAGGCAAAGGGTTTAGCTAAAAATTCTTATTATTGTTGCAGTCTATTACAAATATATCACCTTGATTGCCGGGTCTCGTACCGGCAACAGCTGTGGCAATTGCAACAAAGCAGGGATCCTGAGCTACGGTTGCTCCGGCATACGGAACTGCAACTGGCGTTGAAAGAGCAACATTCTGTGTTATCGCATAAGTAAATGCTAAACCAATCCCGGGCTGAAAACCGGGAAGTACTGTTTGTATAGCAGCAACATCTGCAGCAGATGCTGTATAATCTGCATTTTCCGCAAAGAACTGCTCTTCAAGCAGTCTTAAAGAATTAAGGTTCGTATATGCCTCTGAACGGTCAGCCTTTAACATTGTTCCGATGTATGAGGTTATAGCAACCCCTGCTAAAATCCCGATAATGGCTATTACGATGAGGAGCTCTATTAATGTGAAGCCCTGTTTATTCATAATCCTCATTTTACAAAAATAAATGTATTTTTACAATTTAATTTTCTTAAAATAATGAAAAAAAGGGGGCATCCTTTTGATGCCCCCTTTTGAGAATCCTTTTAAAAACCTGTTATTCAGAACCTACGACCTTTCTGTGTAATTCCTCGGGATTACCGTAATCACTTCCACCAATACCATTGCTCATGCCGAGAATTGTTATGTTGCTTCCAGTAGTTCCGGCATATAGATTCACTACGCAACCGAGACCTGCTGCTGGAACAGCACCAATTCCCCCATCATTAAATAATTCTGAAAGAGCACCAACAGTACAACCAGACATTCCAGTCCAAGGAGATTGTTCATTTGCATTTGTTACTCGTGCAGCATAATACTTGTCAATGGTTGCTTCAGAAACAGTTGCCGTCCCACCACCATATAGAGTCGAGTTATTTTCATCAGCAGAGGTAATCTGTCCGTCCCAGTTTGTATCAACCTCTGTAAGTAATGATGGTGCACCACCGTATGCACCTTTTGTAGCTGAATTCATCCAGTGCATCAGGTCTGACTCAGCAGAGGCTGCGGCTTTAACCAGGGTTGACTTCCTTGCCTTTTCCTGAGCGCCGATATATGCAGGTATTGCAATAGCTGCAAGGATACCAATAATGGCAATAACTATAAGAAGCTCAATCAACGTAAATGCCTTTTGGTTTCTTAAATTGTCAACGGCTTTAAACATTTTTTCCTCCCTCCTTTGTTTTATATTAATATTCAGTCAATGAGTTTTTAAGCTTGCCTGTCGGCAGACAGGTTCATTGACTAACCACTACATA
>SDBV01003621.1_pt1 | contig 22620 bp, 16 predicted proteins | sample 2277081 | NCBI WGS metagenome assembly SDBV01 (sample SAMN10402039, study PRJNA504765) | marine sediment metagenome | isolation source: marine sediment core GS10_PC15, 223 cmbsf | place: Arctic Ocean: Southern Knipovich Ridge | collected 2010 | reverse complement strand
GATATTTGAGTGCGCTACGCTAGCCATCTTTCGACATGTGGTGCAAATTCTTTGTCTTCAGAAAGCATGTCCACAAACTCTTGAATTTTCTCTTGCTGAAAGTGCGTAGAGATCAACTCTAAAAACTTCTCTTCTATTTCAAAACGGTTTTGATTTTGCACTTCTGTCAATGTCATTGCTTTGATGTGATTGTTGACAAAATCGTCCAAAACAGCACGCTTTGAATTAAAGAGCTTGCCTGTAATCGCAGAAGAAAACACCGTTTTTACCACAGGTTTTTTTCTTTCCTTGATATAGTTTTTAATCACTTCGGGATCTTCAGAAACAAAAAAACGTTTGACCTTCATTCCCCCGCCTACACGTTCCTTATTTTCCTTACATTTAGACACCCAATCATAGATCGCATCTTGTGGATCAGGATGCGTGTTATTTCCAAAGACCTTTCCTGTAAAAGGGCAGATGTAAATACGCGTGGTTTCCTCATTGACCATCTCTTTGTCAAATTGTACTTTAATTTCTGTCTCTCTCCACAGTTTTCCCTGAGTTTCAAGATGTTCAATCAAATTTTCTTTACTTTGGTAAATCTTTTTTTCTTTGGGGAAAAGCACAGGATGGATGTGAAATTTAATTTCCAAATAGTAGAGATACGTCGGCGTCAACTCTGCCTTTTTGTGACTTTTAAAAAATTTACTTAACTTGGATTTAAGTTTTTGCTCAATGACCATTGTACTCATTACATCCCGACGTTTATTTCTTGTGTGGTCATGGTACCTGGGAGGCGCGTTTTTGTAAATACCCAATTTCAAGAACACTTACAAATATTGCAAGAAAAACATAGCTTTTAAACTAAAATTAGTTAATAATCGGAGTATATTAAAATAAAACAAAAATGGGCTGCATATGAGTACTTTAGTAAAAAAACAGCATATTAAAGAAATTTATACCAAGGGCTTTGAAAAAGTCCTAGAGGTCATTGACAAAGACGCGGATCTCCACGCTTTTGTTGCCATTCATAATACAAGACTAGGGCCAGCTCTTGGCGGAGTACGCATGTATCCTTACCGCAATCGGGAAGAAGCTCTTTATGATGTTTTACGCTTGGCTTCTAGTATGACCTATAAATTTGCTACATGTGGTGGGGGATTTGGAGGTGGTAAAAGTGTGATTATTGGAGATCCTGCTAAAAAGACAAAAAAACAGCTCCTTGCATTTGGTCAATTCGTCAGTTCTTTAGAAGGAAAATACATTTGTGCAGAGGATTCAGGGATTACACAGGAAGATTTAAGTGTCATTCGCGAGCAGACTCCCTATATTGTGGGTATTATGCGCAAAGGAAGCTCTGGAGATCCTTCTCCTTTCACAGCATTTGGAAGTTATAGAGCCATTCAAGCCACATGCAAAGAACTTTTTGGCAGCGATAATGTGAGGGGAAAAACCATCGCTATTCAAGGTTTGGGAGCAGTCGGAAGCAAGCTTGCCAAAATTTTGTTTTGGGAAGGCGCTAATCTCATTGTTTCAGATATCCATCGAGAAAAAGCGCAAGAGATTGCAACACTTACAAATGCTAAAATCGTAGATCCCATTGATATTTTACATGTCGAATGTGATATTTTGTCTCCCTGTGCTATGGGCGCTGTGATCAATGAAAAGACCATCAAACTTTTAAGATGCAAAGCGATTTGCGGATGTGCCAATAATCTTCTTAAGGAGACTGTGGATGCAAAAACCTTAAAAAGATATGGCATTTTACTCGCACCTGATTTTATTACCAACTCGGGTGGAGCGATTAACGTGTACAACGAATTAAATAAAGAAGGATACAATCCAACCATCGCTCGTGATCAAGTGAGCGAAATTTATGATCGCATTCTACTCCTTTATAAAATGGCGAAAAATAAAGGAAAAAGCACGCAAGAAGCTGCTTATGAGCTTGCTGAGTACAATGTTGCAAACAACATTGGTAAACGCAAAGAAGCTGTGGTCTTCCACCATTAAGTATGGATACCGTTTTACAACTCCTTTCTCATCAATTTGAAAAGGCTATTTTAAAAGCCTTTTCTAACCTAAATCACAGTCCTGCAATCATCACTCCTGCCACGCAAAAGGCGTTTGGGCATTACCAATGCAATTCTGCAATGAAAATTGCAAAACTTATCAATGAAAAACCTGTTAGCTGTGCTGAAAAGATCATAGAAAATCTCGAGTATGTTTTAAATGATGAGCCTTTTATCGAAAAAGCAGAAATTAAAGGCCCTGGATTCATCAATATTTTTATCGATCCTTATTTTCTACAAAACCGTTTAAAAGCGCTTTTAGAAGATGATAAATGCTTAGTTCCTACACCAAAACATAAGCAAAAAGTGATTGTCGAATTTTCCTCTCCCAACGTGGCTAAACAATTGCACGTAGCCCATTTAAGGTCTTCTATCATTGGGGATAGCATTGCGCGTCTTTTTGAGTTTTTGGGCCATGAGGTTTTGCGTTTAAATCACATTGGTGATTGGGGCACTCCTTTTGGCATGCTCATCCATTATCTTAAAATGTATGAACCTGACGTTTTGGCAGGAAAAAAAGAGCCTAAGCTTAGCGTTTTAGAAGAGTGGTACAAAGCGTCTAGAAAACTGTTTGACAGCGATGAAACATTTAAAAAAAGTGCTCAACAAGAGGTTGTCAAGCTCCAAGCAAAAGATCCTATTTCAATTAAAGCGTGGGAAGTGATTTGCGACATTTCTAGAAAAGCCTTTGAACATATCTACAAGCTCCTTGATATTAAAATCCAAGCAAGAGGCGAATCTTTTTACAATCCTTTTTTACCTTTTGTGATTGAAACGGCCAAAAAAAAGCATTTATTAGAAGAATCTAATGGAGCAAATGTAATATTTCTGGAAGGTTTTAAAACCCAAGAAGGCACGCCTCTTCCCATTATCTTGCAAAAAGCCGATGGAGGATTTAATTATTCTACAACGGATGTGGCAGCTTTTTGGCACCGCGCGCAAGAAGAAAAAGCAGACCGCATTATTGTTGTCACAGATAATGGACAAGCCCTGCATTTTCAAATGGCTGAACAAGCTGCTGAAAAATTGGGTTTTATCGATCCTCAAGTCACAGAGTTTAATCACGTCACATTTGGACTTGTTCTTGGCGAAGATGGCAAAAAAATCAAAACACGCAGTGGCCAAACTTTTAAACTTATAGATTTTTTAGAAGATGCTGTCGAAGAAGCGCACAAAATCTTAAAAGAACGCTATCCCGAAGAAAATCTTCAAGAGATTTTGCATCTTGCCCAAATTTTGGGCATTGATGCGGTAAAATATTGCGATCTTGCGTGCTTGCGTACCAAAGATTATACCTTTTCCTATGAACGCATGTTGCGTTTCGAAGGAAATACGGCTGCCTTTTTACTCTATTCTTACGTGCGCAGTTTATCTATCCAACGCAAAGCAAAATCTTCCGATATTTCTTTAGATGTACTCAAATTGTCGCATCCTTCAGAAATCGAGCTTGCCGTGCATCTTTTGCAATTTCCAGATGTTTTGTTACAAACAACAAGAGATCTTTTTCCCAACCGCATTGCCGATTTTTGTTATCACTTGGCAGAAAAATTCAACGCGTTTTTCAGAGATTGCCATGTGATTGGTGATCCTAATCAAGATTCCAGACTTCTTTTATGCCAAGCAGTTCAGAAAACTTTTGAAAGTGCCCTTTGGATTCTAGGTCTAAAAACCGTTGAAAAAATGTAAACTTACGCTATGTGCGAATTTCTTGGTAGCTGTTTGTTTCTATCAATTCTTTTTCTAAAGGCTTGATAGATTCTTTATTTTGCGCTTCTGAACGCGCAACATTTGCACCCAAAGTTTGCAGTTTTTGCACAACGTGGTCATAGCCTCGATCTAAATAGTGCAAATTATAGATTTTACTTTTGCCTTTTGCAACAAGGGCTGCAAGTACATAAGCAAATCCTGCTCTTAGATCGGGAATATGGATCTCTTTTCCATGCAAAACAGTTTTTCCATGAATCACACAAGAATGCTCATAGCTTTGATCTTTAAAACGACAAGGTTTGTTTCCCAAACAACTTGTAAAAAGCTCAATATTCGCGCCCATTTCTTTAAGCGTTTTGATATAGCCAAAACGTTTTTCGTACACGGTTTCATGAATAATCGATGTGCCTTGTATTTGCGTGAGCACAACTGCATAAGGTTGTTGCCAATCTGTGGTAAAACCTGGATAGACATCGGTTTCTAGATGGATTTTCCCCGAATCGCTTTGATAGAAAAATTCAATTCCCTCATCTTTTACTTGAAATCCGCCTCCAACTTTTCGAAATTGATTAAGGAAGGAAAGCATGTGATTTTGGACTATTCCTTCGACAAAAATATGTCCCTTTGTTGCAAGCGCAGCCATTGCAAATGAAGCCGCTTCGATGCGATCACCAATGACTGTATGTTCTACTTCATAAAATACACATGTTTTTTCAATGCAGATTGTGCGATGCCCTTCGATGGAAATATTGGCCCCCATTTTTTGCAAAAACAACACAAGATCGATAATTTCGGGTTCAATGGCGGCATTTTTAATGACTGTTTTTCCATTTGCTCTTAGTGCAGCAAGAATGGTATTTTCCGTCGCACCTACGCTAGGATAAGGAAGCTCGATAACCGCGCCCTGAAGACCATTGTGAGCTTGAGCAAAATAGGCGCCTTGCTGTTTCATGTGGCGATATTCAATTGTCGCACCCAACTTTTGCAGAGCTAAAATATGGTAATCTACTTTTCTTTTTCCAATATTACATCCCCCAACAGTCGGAACAATGATATCTTCCGTTGTTCTTCCAAGCAGAGCTCCTATCATCAAAATAGGAATCCGATTTCCCCCTGAAAAACGTTGTGGAACATACGCAGTTGATAACTCTTTTGTGATGATTTCAATCGTTTTGTTTTTCTTGTCCCAGTTAACCTCAGAACCAATTTCCTGACAAAGCGCGACGGTCACTTCAACATCTCCAATGTCAGGAACATTTTTAAATACACAGCGTTTATCTGAAACTAGAGAAGCAACAAGAAGTTTCGTGATGGCATTTTTTGCGCCCTGAACTCGAATCGATCCCTTTAAAGGAGATCCACCTTCAATGTCTAAATATTCCATACTTTTAAAAATACTCTACTTTACAAAAGCTTGCAATACGATTGTTAAAAGCGCAACCAAGCAGACAATAAAAAGCCACAATCCATCGGCCTTCCACTGCATTTGTGCCTGCAGATGCCGCCTTTTTTTCGCGACAAAAAAGACGAGCGCTGGTAAAAGTGCATTTAGATAAGCTTCACCAAATCCTCCTGCATATTCTAAGGCTTCGACAAAAATATTGGGGAAAAAACGCGCAAAACTCAAAGGAAGGATGAGTACGATGATCGTCATTCCCATGCGTCCTATTCCTTGCATTTTCATTTTGAAACCATCGATCAAAAAATCAACCATCGAAAATGCCACACCTAAAAGGGATGTTGTGAGCGCAAAAAACGAAAACCCCAGCGCAAACTTACCTAAAAGTGGGCTCTTTGTTACATTTTGAAGAGCAAATGTGACGGGCAAACCTTGGTCTTTTAAAAAAAGAAGCGCACTTTTTTCCACACTTGCCAAAATCACAAATTGCCACAGCAAATAAATAATAAGTGTCAAAAATGTCCCTATAAAAATAGCGATTTTAATTTTTCTTACATCGCGTTTAAGATAGGTGCAAATCGATGGAATCACATTGTGATAACCAAAGGCTGCAAACAAAAGAGGAAGAGCTAAATAGACTTTTTGAAACTGATAAAAATCGAGATTTTTCATACTGACCTGCTCAGATGCCAGAGCTAAAAGGCTTAAAAAAGCGACACTCAATCCAATCATCAAAATCAAATTTAATCGATCGATCCAAAGCATTCCAAAAATAATAATGAGTCCTAAAGTCACCACAAGAACAGTCATTAGTGTGGCCATTTCAATAGATCCAAAAAGCGCGCGCAGAATAGGTTCTATGCCAGAAAAATAGGCAACGAGCAAACACCCATATAAAAACAAATAAAAAACAAACGTCAACCCTTTACCAAATCGACCCAAAAACTTTTCACTCATGGTCAAAAAGTTGGCGTTTTCTTCACTCCAAAGCACACCTTCCATAACAAAAAGTCCAGATAGATACATGACAGCCCATGCAAAACAAGTGATCAAAACTGTCGGTAAAACACCATATTGTGCTGTGACAAGGGGAATCGCAAGCATTCCAGCGCCAATGGCTGTCCCTGCAATAATTAAGCTCGCTCCAATGGTATGTTTGTGCTGCATGCCCTAAAGCATACCGCGCTTAGCAATAAAATCAATCGGTTTTTTTGATGATCCACCCCAGCTCATCAAAGTAATCGATATTATCAAGAATATATTGTGGATATGTTTCATCAACTTCGTACACAAAAGTTTGCGGCAGAATTTCCTTTTTAATACGTTTTTCTACATCTTCTACGCTTTTAATTCGATCTTTATCTCTATCCCAATGAGACCACGCTTGCAGTTTTTCAAATACCTTAGATGGACCGCCCAAACAAGTAAAATGCCAACCACCATCTTTTATTCTCTCACACTTAAGATGGGGAGGAAATGCTTCGACATTTGACCATCTGTAAAAATTCGGTGGATAGACCTTGTTCCTTCTGTACCATTTCGATCCCCTTCCAGGAGGGGCCAAATTCTTTAATTGAATACAATAAGTCCAGGTTCTTTCAAAAAGAGGGTTTTTACCTAGATTAATATAGTAAGCATATGCTTTCTGGATAAAAAGAACAACGCTATCAGGATCCTGAGCAAAAAGTCTCGACATTTCTTCAACAGCAATGGCTTTTGGAATTTCATCTACATCTGAAACCATGATAATATCATCAGGATCTGCATCAACAAGACCGCGCATAATGCTATTTCTTTGATAAATTTCTCTTTTCCAACAATCACCTTTTGGCATATTACTGATAACAATATGGATGATTTTATGTAAAAAAGGCTCAAAACGTTCCTTATTTTCCTCAAAATGTAGAGGTTTATCTTTTCCTTGAAAGGTTTTATCTGCTTCTACTAAAACAAAATAGTCGACAACAGAATCAAGTTCATGTAAACGCACGTCCAAAAGTTCCAACTCATTAAAAAACGGAAAACAATCATAGATTTTTGCATGAGCAAAAGAATAGACAAACAAAATGAGCAGTACAAAACGGAACACAACGCAAATGATACTATTTTTTCGAAAAATACCGCAAGAAATTAATCGATTTTTTTGATCCAACCCAGTTCTTCAAAATAGGCTTGATTGTCTCGAATATATTTGGGGAAAGAGTCGTCGATGGGAACAAATAGGCCCTCGTCGCTTCCATCTTTTAAAAAAGGCTCTTTATTTTCTAAGCTTTTTTTAATGTTTTGAGGATTCTTTTTCCATGCGTTATTGTATTCTGTATGCGCATAGCTTTCCACTTTTGTAATGATACGATCCACGCCACCTTGCCAAGAAAAATGCCAGCCTGCATTCCAGATCACTTTGTAAGAAGGATCGCGCTTTCTAATACCACGCAAAGCCTCTGGTGAATGTTGTTTTAAATCTTTGAAAAAGACCACAATTGTTCCCGGCCACTCGGGAACTTCGGGGTTTGTTTTATCCCATTTTCTAAAACGTGGAATTTTTTGTGCCCATTTGTTCAAATACCCCCAAAAATAACGATTGCCTAGCACATAACGCTCACCCATTTTGCCTGTTTTTTTAATCTGCGCAATGACTGCGTTTTTAGGAATTTCATCCACATCACCAATCAAGATTAAATCGTTTTCTTTTGCATCTTTCAGCCCACGCATAATGCTATTTCTTTGATGATAATCCCGTACCCAGTGATTTTTTCCCTCCGGCATATCTTCGACAACTACATGCACAATTTTTTTCAAAAAAGGCTTGAATTCTTGCTTGTTTTTTTCGAAAAGAAGTTCCTTATCTTTTCCTTGAAAGGTTTTTGTTGCCTCGACAAGCACAAAAACGTCTACCACATCATCAAGTTCTGACAATCGAATTTTTAGTTGTTCTACCTCATTGAAGAAGGGGAAACAGTCATAGACCTTGGCAAAAAGGAAAAAAGGAATAAGCAAAAAAGCAATCCATCTAATAGACATCTAAAACATACCTTTTTTCGTGTCGCAATTGTTTTAAAACACTTTTAGCATCTTGCATATTTTTACCATACTTTTTTTTGACCATCTCTAAAAGCGCATCATCTACAGCCTTGGCCATATGTTTGGCATCTCCACATACATAAATGTAGGCACCTTTTTCTATCCAGTTAAGCACTTCATTTGCATGTCTTTTCAGCACATCTTGGACATAGACTTTTTCTTTTTGATCGCGAGAAAATGCCGTAGATAATTTTAAAAAACCCATCTCTTCAAATGCACGCATCTCATCTTGATAATAAAACTCTTTATTTTCATATCTTTCTCCAAAAAAGAGCCAATTTTCTTTTGCATTTTGTTCTTTTCGCGCATACAAAAACCCACGAAAAGGTGCAATCCCTGTTCCAGGTCCTATCATGATGATCGGCAGCGTATCTTTTGGAAGGGTGAAATGTTTGGTAGGATTTAAATAGATAGAAACGCTATTGCCTTCTTTTAACCCAAAGAGCAAATAGTTTGTCGCGACCCCTTTTTGTCTATTTCCAAGCACGGTTTCGTATTCGCTCAAAATCACTGTCAAATGGATTTCATTTTTATGTGTGCGTGGACAGGATGCAATGGAATAAAACCTTGGAAAAAGTGGAGGCAATAAATCGATGGGCAATGTGTCCAATTTTGCAATGTGGATCAATTCTAAAACAGGCAATAGCTTTGTGGTATTTTCAAGTTTTGTTTTTAAAGCTTCGGCATCCCCATGCTGCATTGCCCATTTGATAAGATTATTATGGCACCGACTTAGCGTTTTATTTTCGATTGTCTTCGGATCGATAGAAAGATATTTGGCAATGTTTGCAACTTCTAAAGGATCATTTTTACAAAGAACACCCACACTATCTCCCACTTTATAATCAAAGCTTTCATCGACTCTCAAAACAAGATGCCAGGTTTCTCTTTCAGATTCTTTGTTGCTGATCCTTTTTTTTAACTTTAGCGAAGCTATAAAGGGATGGTTGTGGTCATAGCGATTTAAAGATACTTGTAAAGGCATGCTCATGATTATGGGGGAGGGATTTTTTTGTGATGAAACTGTTTGCAGTCTTCTTTTTCAACCGCTTTTTTTAGCGCATCGAGTTTTTTCTTTCCCAGTCCTCCCAAAAATTCGATGGCCTTCAATAAACGATAACGCATGCGTTCTTTCCCAAGAAGCTCAGAAGAGGCAAAAAGAGGCAGACCATGTTGTTTTCCCATCACAGCTGCAAACAAAATAGGCATGATGATTTTTTTATGATTCACATCAAAAAGTGTGGCGACATATTTAGAGACAGTAGACACAGAATCTGCAGACCAATCATCACTTTTTTCAAGTTGCCAAATGATGGTTTGAATAATCATTGAGCTCAATTCTTTCTCCATTCCTCTCGGCAGCAAATACTCTTCTTTGAGCGGCACATGATTGATGAAGAAAAAATCGCATAATTCCATCATTTCGCCAAAGGTTTTGATACGTGTGTGCACAAGAGGCATGAGCTTTTCAAAAAAAGCATCGGAAAACTGCCATGCTTTGAGTCGTTGCCAAAGATGATTTGTTGGAATGGTTTTGATCATGTATTGTTGATTGAGCCAATCGAGCTTTCGAATATCAAAAAACGCACCAGAAGTCCCAATTCTTTTGGAGTCAAATTCTTGAATGATTTCTTTGAGCGAATAAATCTCTTTATCTTCTTTCATGCTATATCCCATGAGTGTCAAAAAATTGATAAATGCTTCTTTCAAATAACCTGCATCACGATAGTAAAAAATCGATGTGGGATTGCGTCTTTTAGATAATTTGCGCCCATCTTCCCCAAGTAATAAAGGCATGTGTACAAATTCAGGAAGTTTAAACCCAAATGCTTCATAGAGCAAAATATGTTTGGGTGTTGAGCTTATCCATTCATCTCCTCGAATAATGTGTGTGATTTTCATCAAATAATCATCCACCACATTGGCCAAGTGGTACGTGGGAAAACCATCCGATTTTAACAGCACCTGATCATCAATATCTGCGCAAGGCGTGACAATACGTCCTTTGATGGCATCTTCAAAAACAACCTCACCCGTTAGAGGCACTTTTAAACGCACAACAAAAGGCTCTTTTTTTTGTTCTCTTATCTGTACTTCTTCGGGGCTTAAATTGCGGTATCTGCGATCATATCCAAGGCGTTTTCCTTGTTTTTTTGCCACTTCACGCATCTCTTGTAATTCTTGTGGCGTGGCAAAACATTTATACGCAAGTTCTTTGTCCAACAGCAGCTGAGCATACTTTTGATAAATTTCTAGGCGCTCTGATTGTCGATAGGGACCAAACTCGCCTCCTTTATCAGGGCCTTCGTCCCATTCAATCCCACACCATTTTAAACTTTCATAAATATGTTTTTCATATTCGGGACGTGATCTTGTCTGATCTGTATCCTCAATACGAAGAATGAATTTTCCCTTGTGATGCCTTGCAAAAATTAAATTGAACAAAGACATATAGGCTGTGCCCACATGGGGATCTCCCGTTGGTGAAGGTGCAATACGAACTCTTACTGTCATGCTAGCTATTGTGCAATTTTGGAAGATTACTTTCAAGCGGCTTAAGAATGTACAAGTTTGAATCATACCTTTTTTTTCTTGATAATTTGCAACAAATTCAAAAAAAATTTACAATCATTGTGTTTTAACTACTTTGTGAGGTATCTATGATTTCTAAATTTGTATTGTTATTTACATTCCTTTTTGTTTTTGGATTTTCTGCAAATGTAGAAAATAAAGTTTACATTCCCAAAAGCAAAATTTTGATCAATAAAGATGGGATTTTTCTTTCTTCAAATCAAGGAGCTCCCATAAAGCTTGCTATGCTTTCCAAAGATGAGAAAGGATTTTATTTTAAAAAAAATAAACAAATTAGAAGTGGATATGGATATGCCTGCCCAAATGGTCATCCATCCCCAACAAATACGGGATTATGTAATAATGAAGAATGTGAATATTATTTTGGTGACTAAAGGAACATGCGTAAGCCTTTGTTTGTCTTGTTTTGCGTTCTGTTAAGCTTCGCCTTCGGCAATCTTCAAAACGATAAAAAACATTTAGAGGTGTTTTTCAAGCACCTTTGCAAAAATACTTCTGCAGGTTTTGTTATTTTTGGTTCCAAACCCATATTTGAGATGGGCTATAAGTCTTTTGAGGAAGATTTCCCTCCAGGCACTTACTTTCATCAGATGGGAACTTTCATTCGAAATGGCATGAGAGCTTTAGAAAAAAACCCCTCATTTTGCAAAAAGATTATACTAAAAAGACTACCCTCAAATAAAAACGGTTGGCATACACTTATTATCGTAAATAAGCGAAATTTGGCAAAAGTTTTTCAAGAAAATGCGACTATATTTAAGTCTATTTTGGGCAAAACAACAACTTTCTCTTCTCTTTTAAAAACTTTTAAAAATGGTGATCAACCCTTAGAAGAAATTGTGAAAGGAAACAAGCTGTTACTTGGCATTCTATTTGGTTACGAAGTGAATAATTCAAAGATTGTGAGTCGCGTTGAAACAATTGATGAATATTTGACAAAAAAAAATCAGTATTCAATATTTCCAAACAAGGAATACAAAACGGCTCAATTTTTTAAATTAAATGTTCCAAAAAAATTAAGTCCAAGTTCTAATTTTATTTCTTTTGAAGAAGAACGAACATTTTTAAAAAAACAATATAAAATTACTATTCCTGAATTTAGATTAAAAAAGCCTAATATCCCTTGGTTTGGATATATACCGAATAAAACCTCTAAAAAACTTATTTTTAAGTACCTTCTTGAGCGACAAAAAATTATATCTTTACTGACGGATGACAATTTTATAGATCAGGTGATTCAATGCTTGTAAAAATCACCCTTTTCTTACTTGGTTTTTCTTGTTTGTTTTGTTCTCAGGAAAACACAATAGCCTCGGCAATGTATCAAGAAATAACAAATAAAAAATTAGATTATCAAACCTTTACTAGAATACTTGCACAAAAGAAACAAAAGCAGATATCCCCTCTTATTTTGATACAAATTAAAAAAAAATATGAAGATCTTGAAAAAAATTTAAAAAACTATCGAAAAAGCACCCAATTTTTCAATACTTTAAAAAACTGTGATTGCCATATTCCAAACTATCTTTATTCGAAAAACTTAAAAAGCTCAAAAAAGCCTTTACCTAAAAAGGACTTTGAATTGACTTTATATGATTTTAATTTCAATCCATTACTAGAAGATCATCTCGCAAATTTTTCATCTAACACTTTCCCTTTTATTAGAAATATTTTATCTGAAATGCGACCTAATCAAAAAAAACGTATTTATATTCATTCTGCGCTTTTAGGGAATCAAAAGGGCCTGATTTGTGATATCATTCTTTATAACAAAAATGTTCCAAAAAACAATGCACCTTTTGAAGTCACAAAACCAAAGGAACTAAAACTGAGAAAACAACTCATAAAGAATCTGTATTCTATTCTTTATGCCAAATATTTAATAAATTATTTCGCATCATTAAAGCCTGATCTGAAATTGATCTTAAAGAATTTAAATAGTTTTAAATCTAATACAAAAAACCTAGCATCTTTTGAAGAAATCTATACTTTACACTTGAAAATCTATCAATCTAAAATGGATTTATAGTTAGTTGTTGATTCCTATGACAACAGCTATTTCAAGCGGCTTTCGTTGAACGAAATTGTTGCATGAAAATAAAATCTTTTAATAAGGCAACAGCCTCTTCTTTTTGAAAATCACGCATTTTAAGCTCATAATTTTCATCATTATTTTTCAATGCTTTTAAAAAGGCTTGATAATCTTGATCTTTTTCTGTTCTTACCTTTTGATTGGTTTTTAACGTATCTAGATATTGCGCAAATAGGTCTTCCTTTTTTTGACGGCCAATTTTATACATTTCTTTCAAACGTTGGCGTTGGAAAAAAGGTATGTCGGCTAATTCATCATCAAAATGGTCTTGAATTTGGTCATTTTCGAGGGGGTATTTGGAAAACTCTTCACTCAGTTCCAGCGCATTTGTAATCCCCAGCATCTCAATATCAGGCTTTACCCCTACAAGCTGAGGGCTTTTCCCAGAAACCGTATAATACACTCCCTTTGTAACTTTAAATTCTCCTTTTGGATTGACTTTGCCTGTCGCACTTCCATCCAAAGTAAACATTTGCGCCGTTCCTTTTCCAAATGAGGTTTCTCCTACAATCAGCGCGCGACCATAGTCTTGCAAAGCTTGTGCTACAATCTCGCTACCAGATGCAGACAGTTTATTGACTAGCACAATCAAAGGCCCTAAATAGGCAACTTGCGCATTTAAATTTCTAAAATGCATGATTTTTCCATCATTATCTTTCATTGAAACAACCACACCCTTTCTGATAAAAAGGGAGGTCACATCGATCGCAGAAGGCAATAGTCCTCCACTGTTATCTCTAAGATCTAAAATCACTCCATGCAAATTTTTCTTTTGCATTTCTTTAATTCCCTTTTCAATATCTTTGGCAGAAGACGTTTTAAGATCTTCATAAAAAGAATGCAGCCTAAAATAGCCAATTACCCCATCACCAAAAGGAATCTGTTCTTTTTCTAATCGAATTTCCTCAATGACAATCTCATCTCGGATGATTTCCACATCCAGTTTTTGCTCTTTTTTATCCTTATCTTTTCGAATAATGGTGAGTTGCACAGACTTGCCCTTTTCCCCACGGATCAGAGCCACAGCATCCAAAATACTCCATCCTACTATGGGTTCTTTATCGACAGCCACAATACGGTCTTTTAAGTGAATACTTCCATGCTTTTCGCAAGGCCCGCCTTTCATAATTTTAGTGATCGTCAAGCCATTTAAATCATCCTGCAATTGGGCCCCAATCCCAAAAACTTTGCCCTGTACCTGAATCATGAATTGGGTCGCTTCCTGGGGGGTGAGATAATGCGTATGCGCATCCAAACTCGCGGCAACTGCCTTTAAAATATTGGAATAGACGAAGTTAGAGCGCTTTTTTTCATCTTTTTCCAAAATTTGCTCTTCAAAATTACGCTCATATTTTTCAACCCTCTCTAAATACTTATCTTGCAAATCTTCATCTAATTTCTTCATTGCTTGATATTGGAGTCCCTTCAGTCTCAACTGACGCTCAAGAAGACAAACGGTATTTTTCGCAAATTCCATATTCTTAAACTCTTCTACCTGAACCAGGTTGGGTAAATGCTTCGCTTTTAAGGCTTTAGAGAATTCTTCCTTTCTTTTAATCGCTTGAGCCATCAGAGCACAAATGGTAAAAAAAGTTTTATACTCTTTATTTTTAAACTCATGGACCACTTTCCGGGTAAGCTCCTTAGAAGGCTTCAAAAAGCGCATCACTTCGTCGTGAGTGAAATAAACCTTAGCTAAGTCCAATTCTTCTATGAATAAATGTAGGGCCCTTTGAGCGATTTTTTCATCTAATTCTTTATATTTGGCATGTTCCCTAAATATCTGATTTAAAATGACATGGACATCTTTATTGGTCAAATCGGGTGCTTTAGCTAATAAAAAAAGAGGGAAAAGAAAAAAAAGAAAAAAGAATTTGAAATTCCGCATATCGCAAAGCATACAAAAAGTCCTCATTTAACTCCAACCCTCATTTTTCAAATCACTGAATATCAGTCGTTTAAAACTTATTCCTAAAAATCACTAAAAAATTTGTAATAAATTAGATAATTCTCTATTTTTTTAAAGAAAGCCTTGCTTTCAAAAGCGTTTTATGCAACAATTATTTCAGATTTGAATTAAACTTTTAATTAAAACAATAAAACAACAAAGGGCAAAATATGGATCATAATAACCCAGAAACATTAAATATACCTCAACCCCACGAGGAAAACAGCCAAGAAAAAATCGTATCGATTACTGAGGCTGCACGCATTAATAATGTGACAAGACAAGCAATCTATGTCGCTATCAAACAAAAGAAACTCAAAGCTTTCAAAGCAACGACTCGTTGGGTGATCAATTTAAAAGATCTTCAAGAATATACTGACGGCAAATATTCTCGCACAAAATCGATGTATGAAGGCGAGCTTTTATTTGATAATGACAAAGGATATTACTCAATTAATCAAGTGGCTCAAATACTTGGTGTACCTGCACAGAAGATTTATTACGCAACACGCGTGGGACAACTCAAAGCGCACAGAAAAGGCGCTGCTTGGGTGATTCACACGAATGACATGGAAGAGTACAAGAAAAATCATGTTGAGAAAAGAGAAGTTGTCAACGTCTAAACCACTACTTTAACTTACCCCTAAAAAAACCAGCAAAAGTGCTGGTTTTTTTTTGCCTGATGCCTCAAAATATTTCCATTAGCATTAAGGAGGTACCAAGCAATGTCATTACCAGTCCCACAACGCATAGGTTTTCATGTAACACCAGACGCTACTATTGAATTTTTCAAAAAACCCGGTATCTCTGTATTTGATCCAAGGATAGTTGTTGCTATCATTAATCATGACGGTAAAGAGTTACTTGTTCAGCTGCCTCCAATGTGCCCTCAATTACACACGCGAGTTTATACATTTGTTGAAAAGATGCAATATTTCTTACAAAATAGCACGATACATCCCGTTTACGATCCTTCTTCAAACACCGTCTCATTTAGCAGACTACCTAGAGGCACAAGGTGGGTAATACATCGAAAGTTGGAAGAATTACCTCCAAAAGCAAAGATTCTCATAAGATCAGATGGCTGTGTGAGTTATTTTTTTATCAATACTGTCACAACTTGGGATTGGGAAAATCAATCACATTCTGTGTTTTCAATTCCTGGTGAAATTGCAGCTTTTGCTGAACTTCCAGATGGTGGATTAGTTATTGCAGATACAGCAGGCAATTTATATTTTGGTACCAGATGTTCAACATTAGAATTTAAAATTACCGATATTTTTTTGTTCAATGAGCGTTACTTGTTACTGAATAAAACAACCTTATTTGATACTAAAAATAACGAAGTAGTCAAACAATTTGAAGGCAAAGTGCGCGTTTTGTCGCACAATTTTTTTGTTGTCTCTAAGGAACTCAAAAAGTTCTACTTAGACCTGGCAGGAAATATGCTCTTTGAAGATCATACATCTCAAATAACTCCAAATAGATTAGAAATAGAAGAATTATTCTGTGTTGCTGAAGATGTTTTGCTCATCTTATACAAGGATTCCAAAACTATCGGTCTTTGGAATGCCGAAACACAAAAATTAGAAATCTGGGAAGATGAAAAATTTTGGGAGATGCTTGCAAAAGTACAAATATTGAAAAAAATCGATCCTAATACTCTTGTTTTTGATGCCACTTCTGGCTATACCCCCCGTATGGGTTTATATTATATTTCCGAAAAAACCTTCTCATATTTTGAAGCTGGATCTTGGGGAGTTAAAGCATTTTCAACACTTGCCAATGGATCAATTATCTTTGGGACTGATACACGAGGATCGGGTGTACATTTAATCTTAGGTAGGGGAGAAAGCACCTCTCCTGATATTGTAAATATTGAGAATCAAGATATTCACGACATCCAAGAACTTCCCAATGGATTTGTGCTCATTCAATTTTTCAATTTTTTAATGATTATTAAACCAATGTCACCAAACATTGAGGCAAATGTTGTACTTGATGATCCAGAAAAGCAATCCCAAAAATACCTTGCAGAAATGCAAGACGCAATCAAACAAAAACACCTCTATCAAGCAAGACGTTTTTATGAAAAAGCAAGAGCGCTTAAGCCAAAAGAAACCCTTCCTTGTGAAATATTTTTATTCTTTTTACAACGCACTTCTTATAAAGCACAAAAAATGCGCGTCCTTTTAGATTTACATCGTTTAGCACCGCAAAATCTAAATCTTAAAAGAAGCTGCAAAAGACGCCTTTTTGTTGGAGAACTTGATCTTAGTTACACAGAAGCGCTCATCAACAAACATAAAGACACCCACTTACGCCTCGCTTCCTCAATTACTGCAACTGAACTTGGGAACCCTGCAACAGATGACGCTCTCCAAAGAGTTAAAAGATTGATGAAACAAGGTGTTCGCGTCTTATTTGGTATTGATGCAAAACAACTTCATATCACCTTTAAAGGACAGCGATTTCAAAGAATCCATTGGAATGGCCCTTTTGGTGGTTCTTCTCCAAAAGACAGAGAGGCATTTCAAGGAACTGTCCCTCTATTTTTTAAGGCTTGTACACAGATACAAACAGTTAAAGATCGCGTCCATGTTACTCTTGCAGGAGATGATGCGTATCGCCAATTAGAAAACACTCTTCTAGCAGGAGCTACAAAAGCTAAATATCGACTCATCAGAAAAAGGGTATTTGGTTCAGAACGTTATCCGGGATATGTATATCGTGCAACGAGTAGTGCAACGCTTTCTTTTGAACAAAGAGAATTTGTATTCGAAAAAACCAGTTTACCTCTCACAAAAAAAACATTTTTAGAAAATGCAAAAACACTTGAAAATCCTCAAGAAAAAGAGTTTCAAATCAAGCCAGATGGAAATGATCTTAAGCCAGATGCCTACTATTATGAGTGCAGTACTGATTACGATTCTTCTGATTATTATGATTCCGACGATGACTTTGCACCTTCTACTTCCCCCCTTCAACAGGCAGTTTCAATACAAACGCCAATGGATGATGACAAAGATGTTAAGGCAGTGACACTATTAGCTGATGATCTTAAAATCGCGGATGATTAATTGAAGGCTACTTTTGTTTAAAAATCGATTGATCTGAGGAGAAAAAGCAATTTGTAGTTTGATGTTTTTTTTGGCGATTTGGGAGCGTCTTTGCGCCATATTGAAGGCAATTCCTTCAAGGACCCGATCTTCTTGTTCTAGATACATCTTCAGATGTTGATTTCCCACAACTTTAGGATACCAATTCTGGTTCACATTCGCATAAAAAATGGGAGTTGGATTTTCATTTCCAAAAGGTTCAAAAAGCTGAAAAGAGTCCATCAATTCGAAGGTGAGATCTTTAAAATCAATAAACCCATCTAAGCTCACTTTAGCGATCACATCGGATTCTTCTAAATGCTGATTGGCAAGTTTTACAAAGCGTTCAATAAAGCTAGGGATATTTTCATTGAGAATCGTTAAGCCTGCTGCAAAATCATGCCCTCCATAATTTAGGAGCAAATCTCCTGTCTGTTTTAAAAAAGGAAGCAAGGGGAATTCTTGAATCGTTCTCAAAGAACCTTTACACACCCTTTCTTCTTGAGCTATGAGCACACAAGGCCTGTTGTACTGTTTTGCAATGCGAGCAGCTAAAATGGGTATCACGCCAGAATGCCACTCGTTAGAGGCTAATACAATGGCTTTATTTTCCAAAATACTCGGATCTGCTGCTAATATTCTTTCAATATCATCAGAGACTTCTTTTTCAATTCTTTGGCGCTGCACGTTGTTCAAATCCAATTCTTTTGCTAACGCCACTGCATCTTTTTCATTATGCACAAGCAACAAATCGACACCCTTTCTGGGTTCATCAATCCTTCCCGCACTATTCAATCTTGGCGCAATTTTCGTCGACACATCGGTGGTTGTAACCTCATCTTGTTTAATATCGCATATTTTCATCAGTTCAATTAGTCCAATGCGTTTTGTCTTTTGTAATCGAGACAATCCATAGCGCACCAAAATACGATTTTCACCTCTTAGCGATCCCATATCTGCAATGGTGCCCAACATGACCAGATCTAAATAACTTTCAATATTCAAAAAGGTTCTTTCAATATTTTTCTTGCTCACAAGATGCTTTGAAAGGGCATGCACCAATTTAAATGCAACACCAACTCCTGTTAAATCCCGATTTGGATAAGCCCCTTCGATCAATTTTGGATTGAGTGTGGCAACAGTGTTAGGAATACGGTGTGTGGGTTCATGGTGATCTGTGACGATGACATCGATATGCATTTTGACAAACTCATCAATGGCATCTGCAGAAGTAATTCCGCAATCAACCGTGATCATTAGTTTGCAATCTTTTTTCAACGCATAATCGAGAGCATCCAACATGACTTTTTGCTTCATGGAATTGCGCTGGGGCAAATAGGGATAGACTTTTGCACCAATTCCGCGCAAAAATTCTGTCAAAAGAGCCGTGCCTGTCATACCATCGACGTCGGTATCTCCATAAATCAGGATGTTTTGGCCCTCATCTAGAGCCGACACAACACGTTCGACAGCTTTTGGCATGTCTGAGAATTTATCTGGATCAAAAAGGTCTGGCAACCTGGCGTACAGAAAATAATGAATCTCTTCAATATTTTTAAACTTTCTCGCATCTAAAACTTGTGCAATTACGGGGTGAATATGAAATTCGCTAACAATCTTTTTTTGCCACTCAATGTCAACTTCTGGATATACCCAATTTGCCTCATAAGCTGTATTTTGGTTCACTGTTCCTTTTTTCTGACATTACACACTAAATACAACCTATGGAAAGACTACAAAGAACGATCCACTTCGCATTACCCCTCGTACAACTCTCATGGAGTTGAACTTCTGGGTAATACTCGTGCCTCATCCCTTTCGCTCTCTCCATAAATTGGACTTGATACATAAGGTCAGTTATTTTTTCTTTGCCCCATCATATCCAATCTCAGGATTAGATTAAAGCGAAAAAATACAAACTTAAAATTTTGATTCACTCACTTGCATAAAATAATCCATCTTTATACAATCAAGGTTATTTTGGAGGGATTTATATGAAAATAAAACATTTTTTTCTACCTATTTGTGTTTTACTTCCACAGGTTGTACTACTACTAAAGTTCATTTAGGTTACGTCCCACCAACGCTAAAAAAGCAAGAAAAAATAAACCTTAAGTTGTCTAGATCCATAATGTATTTTAATGAACTGTTCTTTGTTAAGCCGAATAACAACCTTTTAATACCCAACATTTAGAAATCCATTCACCACCTAAAGCTTAGTTTATCTAACAAAGAAAACGACTTTATCACCCTGATAATCTTATATTCTTAGCTGATAAAGTTTATCTAATAAAGAACTTATTTCCTTGGATCTCTCAGGATCTTCCACATGTTCTCTACATTTTTCCAAAGTCTGAATAGCTTGCTCAATTTTTCCATCTTCAAGTTGATAACGACTTAAATATAAATAAGCAAAAATAGCTTTCTCCAGTTCTTGCATTTTTTCAAATAATGTTGGTAATTCCACATAGTCACTCCAGTGTTTGGTATATTGAAATGCCTTGGCGTAACTTTCTAAAGCGCTTTGATATTCTTCTTCTAGAGTGTAAGTTTGGGCATGTCTAATAGCGATCCCAGCGAGCTTTGGATTTTCTTCTCTAAAAAGAGAAAAAGTAGGAACAGGGTCTTGAGATTTTACGGTTTCAATCTTCTGGCGAAGTATACGATTAGGGGTCAGCTCTTCTCTTGTTATAGGTTCATTACTTAAGGGGCATACATTTCGTGTCTTAAGGTGGCTTTCAATAGCACTTCTCTCAAAAGTATGTCCATGACGATCAATTACAGGATCCTTAAAAATCTCTAAAGTGATTGGACAGGTGAAATCTTCCAATTCGGAAGGTTCGAAATTTATTTCAGATTTGATTTTTTGGACAACTTCACTGATAGCCTGAACACAATCTTCCACTGTAACTGGAAGAGCTTCACAAGAGCTCACTGTTTCTAATTCCGAACTTAAAAGAAAGGGAGGGCTGCCTTCTGTAGTTTGCATTTCATCAAAAGGTTCTTCTGATGAGGTTGGTACATTTTCCTTAGAGTTTTCCGAAAATTCCAATTTTGGATAAAGAGAAGAAGACTCCATTTCAAAAACAGGGTCACCTGTCTTTTGGGCATTTGAGACTTCCTTAAAGGATTTTATAATATCGGTAATTGTTAAAAGCAGATCGTAATCTACACGACCTTTTAATTTTGTCTGTATGATTTGTAACAATCCATCTAGTATCGGTAGAATTGTTTCGAGATGATTGTTAATATCTTCTTTGTGATAAGTAAGATACTTTCGCAGGTTTAAGAGACCTCGAAAGTATATATTATCACCCCTTTCGTTACTAAAAAGTGCTTTATATCTTTCAAATATTTTTGACATTTTTTCTTCTATGTCCATAGGGACAACACTAGAATCAGCTTCTTGATGTAGTGGTTCTAGAAGATTATTTTCTAGATGTTTTTCTGGAAATTCCAGTTTCGGACAAAGAGAAGAAGACTCCATTTCAAAAATAGGGTCACCTGTCTTTTGGGCATTTGAGACTTCCTTAAAGGATTTTATAATATCGGTAATTGTTAAAAGCAGATCGTAATCTACACGACCTTTTAATTTTGTCTGTATGATTTGTAACAATCTATCTAGTATCGGTAGAATTGTTTCGAGATGATTGGGAATATCACCTTGGCGATTAGTGAGATAATTTTGTAACTTTAAAAGGCCAATAGAATATGTAGCATCATCCTTGGCTTGAGTAAAGAATTTCTCATACGTTCCAAGACTAGCTAACATTTTCTCTTCTATGCCCATAGGGACAACACTAGAATCAGCTGCTTGATGTAGTGGTTTTGGAGGATTATTTTCTAGGTGTTTTTCTGGAGATTCCAGTTTCGGATAAAGAGAAAAACCATCTACTTCATAAGAAAGGGTGGAACTATCTTTTCTTTCAACTTCTGAAGCCTTTTTAAAGGATGTAATAATAGCAGTAATCCTTTGAAGTTTATCATTATTTGCATGATCTTGGAATTTTGTGGATATTATTTGAAGTAATCTGTCTAGCGTAGGCAAAATTAATTCGGGATGACTGACATGTTGTCTTAGACGATTATTTAGATAAGTTTCTAATTTTTTAAGACCTTCAGAATAATCCTCACTAATCTTTTCTTGATTAAAGAAACATTCGTATTTTCTAAGAGCTGCTATGAAATTATCCTCCCTAAGTACAGGATTGCCTAAAGTATCCGACTCTATAATCTTTATTTTTCTTTGTGATCCGTCGATAAAACAAACAGTCTCTACCATATCTACTGGTTTTTTCCCAAAAAACCTTTCATTCAGTTCTGCAGCTATTTCTAGAAAAGACCTTCTTTTCTTCTCTTTAATTTCTATTGAGGCATTTTTTTCTACTATTATTTCCTGAAGTCTGGATAAAGACATCCACTTTTTGCCAGAACTAGCATCTTGTGGAGTAATGTAAATGGTATCATCAAGTAATGAAGAACGCGAAACTTTTTTACCTTCTTTTAACTCTAAAAGATCCCTGCCACAAATTATACACATGAAGAATCTAGTATACCTTTTCCCATTATATTCTAAACTAATTGTACCAGAAAAAGATTTTCCATTAACGCTTACAGGATAAGCAGTAAGATAAAAAAAGACATAATTT
>SDBV01003620.1_pt1 | contig 22620 bp, 17 predicted proteins | sample 2277081 | NCBI WGS metagenome assembly SDBV01 (sample SAMN10402039, study PRJNA504765) | marine sediment metagenome | isolation source: marine sediment core GS10_PC15, 223 cmbsf | place: Arctic Ocean: Southern Knipovich Ridge | collected 2010 | reverse complement strand
AAACGTTTGCCGTTAACTCATAAAAAATGGCATATACTTGATATATCCGAAAAATAAAAAACCTTATAACTCATTATTAAATAGACCCTTATAAATGCCGCAACGGTTTATTGTGGTCATAGGTAGACAGGTATTCCAAACTTTGGACAACTAACAGGATATCATCTACCTATAAACAAAAAAAAGGTTGAATTGCTTCAGCCTTTTTTCAACATATTTTTATGATATTTTATGCTAATGAATACCCTTCATCATTTTGCTTAAGAATGGAGCAATGATAAATAATACAATTGATGCCCCGATGGTTTCAGCAGCGATAAATGGATACAATTCAAAATCTGTTTTTGCCAATAATTTTTCCATTATACCTGCAAGATAATTTCCAAGTGCAATACTTGCCATCCATAATCCCATCATTACTGATACTATTTTTGGAGGGGACAACTTAGTTATTAAAGATAAGCCAACGGGAGAAATGCATAACTCTCCAGCAGTATGAAGAAAATAAACGCCAATTAACCAGAGCGGACTGACCATTAATCCAACATCAGCCTTATTTTGTGCACTAGTCATCAAAATAAATCCTAAGCCTACCAACAACAATCCATAACTAAATTTATATGGAGTTCTTGGGTTATTCCCTTTTTCAGAGAGCCATATCCAAAACATAGAAAATAGAGGCGCTAATAACACAATAAAGAATGGATTGATAATTTGAAACCATGATGCAGGAATTTCCCAACCCAAAACCATTCTATCAGTGTTTAGTTGAGCAAATAGATTGAACGTACCACCTGCCTGCTCAAAACCAGACCAGAAAATAACATGAAAAACTGCAAGAACTAAAATCACAAAGACTCTACTCCATTCTGTCTTGCCATTAGTTCCTTTAAAAATGGTCCAAATAAGATATAATGCCCCAATTCCAGCAGTAGTATAAATTATAATATCTAGAGTTGTTTCACTTACTAACTCAATAAATTTTACAAAACCCACGACTAAAAGAATATTTCCTATTGAATAATAGATGATATCTAACCAATCTTTATAAAACAGAGAAAATCTACTCTCTTCACTATTTGGAGGTAATCCAACTTGTTTTAATGAAGCTCTCCTAGCATAAAACCAAATGTTACCTAAAAGCATTCCGACTCCAGCTGAAATATATCCGTATTGCCACGCTACCTTTTCTCCTAAAGCTCCGGCAACAAGAGGTGCAAAAATCGCCCCCAAATTTATACCCATATAGAAAATTGTAAAAGCCGAATCTTTGCGTGTATCGTTCTTATCATATAATCCACCAACCATTGTTGAGATATTTGGCTTAAAAAATCCATTTCCTAAAATCAGTAAGCCAAGACCACAATAGAGTAAAAACTCTCTCATTTCCAGATTAGAACTTATATCATACGAAACGCTGGCAGCTAATGTGAATTGGCCTATAGCCATCACTACTCCGCCAATAAAAACTGATTTTCGCTGACCCAATATTTTGTCCGCCAATAATCCACCAATAATAGGAGTCAGATATACCAATCCTGTGAATATTGCATAAATCTCCAATGCAGCTGACCGCTCCATTCCAAAACCACCATTCGCAAATGATGATGTGAGATATAACACGAGCAATGCCCGCATTCCATAATAGCTAAACCTCTCCCAAAATTCTGTGGCAAATAGGGAGTATAACCCACTTGGGTGTTTTGTCTCTTTTACTTCCATAAATCCTTGATTTTACTTTTTATAGATATCAATAAATTTTGAGTTACAATAAATCCATTGACATACAAGCCCCTTAAAATGACCATATTATTTGCTAAAACAATTAAGCTTAAAAAATACCACTCTTGCGATGGTGATGCTTTTAACCGGCTGTAAATATTGCAATTTGAAATGGATTGCGCAAACATTTCAGATGAATCTAATTTAATTGTCATTTTTGCCTATAATAATCCAAAACGAAACACCTATTTCGTTGGAAATCACAAACCGGAATGAAGGGGATTTGCAGATGATTTTTATGCTCTTCGGCATCTAATAAACCATTCCTTTTATATCTTTGGCTTATTGATGGTTTTTCAAATTCTAATTTTTATAATGTAATGGGATTAAGCAGTTTCGTTTATTTAAGCAATGTTGATAATTTGAGTGACGCGCGATATGCTGCAGGAATTGGTGTGAATTTGATTGGATTCAGATTAAACCCTAAAGATGAGGGTTCGCTAAATGCAGTACAGTTCAAAGAAATTTCAGAATGGATATCAGGGGTTCAGCTAGTTGGTGAATTTGACAATTCAAGCCCTGGCGAGGTGAAAGACGCACTCACTCAATTTGATGTTGATTATCTGATGATTTCAGATGAATCTCAATTGCATGCATTTACTCAATTGGACAAACCGCTCATTCTACGAATATTGATTGATGAGAATACTTTACACGATCTAGCTTCCACACTAAATTATTGTTCGGGGTCAGTTGACTATTTTTTATTGGAATCTGAGCAAAAGGATTTGGATGAAGAAATGAAGGAATTCATTGCCGGGTATGCCACACAGTTTCCAATCATACTGGGTTACGGTGTACATATGGAAAACGCAAAAACGATTGTAAACCAACTAAAACTAAAAGGGATATCGCTCAAAGGCGGTTCGGAGATTCGACCAGGCTTTAAGGATTTCGATGAAATGGCAGATATCCTTGAGGTGTTGGAGGAGGATTAGAACTTGGTTCTGGGCGCTGGGGGCTGGGGGCTTGGGGCTGAAGTTATCCCGAAAACCTGAACTTCAGATATTTAATTACTTCGCCCTGTCCTGTAAACTGGCGCTCGTATTTTGTTTTTATATCGTGATGATTTTTGGCCAAATCAGAATTATATAATTCCCACGTATATTCCAGATCTTGTACATCAGTCCTGTTTTCCAGTAATCCTAAAGTATAATCGAAAAGACTCGTGCTATCCGTTTTGAGATGAATGACTCCTCCTTGCTTCATGAGGTTTTTATAGATCTCAAGATATTTTGGGCTGGTCAGTCGTCGATGCTCGTCGCTTTCTTTTACCCTGGGATCGGGAAAAACAATCCATATCTCATTGATTTCGTCCGGTTCAAAGAATTTTTCAAGGTGATCAATTTGTGTCCTTAGAAAAGCTACATTATCCAGCCCCTCCAATCTGGCCTTTTTGCTGCCAACCCAAATCCTATTTCCTTTAATATCTATACCAATATAATTCCTATCCTGATAAATAGCGCCCAGTCCTGTACTGTATTCACCTCTTCCACAAGCTAGCTCGAGTATAACATCATTTTCATTTTTAAAAAAGTCGCTACGCCATTTGCCTTTAACACGTTCGAATATCTCCTTTCCGGGCTCGATTACATTGCGGCTTACCTTATTATCTTCAAACCTACCCTTCTTTTTTCTCACGTTTCAGTTCCTTTATTTCAGCAACTATAAAATTACTGCCTCCAATAATGATCAGATCATTCTTATTTCCCTGCTTCCTTGCCGCCTCTATGGCCTCATTCACATCCTTGATTACAATTCCGGCACAACCAAGTTCCTTTGCCCTATCCTGCAACAATTCAGCCTTAAGGGCTCTCGGAACAGATGCTTCACAAAAATAATAAAATGCATCGTTTGGCAAATGCTGAAAAACACCATGAAGGTCCTTTCCTTCAACTGACCCCCAAATGATGTGCAGCTTTTTATACTCAATTTGCTCAATCTGTTTGACCAAATACTGAATTCCAGCCTCATTATGCACCGTATCACATATTGTCAGTGGATTGTCGTTTAGCTTCTGCCAGCGACCTAGCAACCCAGTATTTTTTATGACGTTTTTAAATCCATTTGTTAAATGCTCATTGGCAATTTGAAACCCCTGCTTGTTTAATAAATCTATAATTTTCAGGACTCCAGGTATATTTTTAAGTTGATATTGTCCAGCAAGGTCTGTGTTGGCAGTAAATGATTTCTCATTTGATTTTGCACTGAAATACAGGTCATCGGAGGAGTTAAGAATAGTAGAAACCTTATACTTCTGATCTGCGAAATAAACAGGCGCATTCAATTCTCTTGCTCTTTTCGAAAATACATTTGTTGTCTCATCTTGAGTTTCACTTATCACTACAGGAACTTGTTCCTTAATAATCCCAGCTTTTTCAAATGCTATTTCAGGAAGGGTTTCTCCCAGCATGTCGGTATGATCCAGGCCAATACTTGTGATAAGGGAGGCTAACGGAGTTACCACATTCGTGGAATCAAAGCGCCCGCCCAAACCAACTTCGATCACGGCTACATCAACTTGCTGTTTCGAAAAATAATCAAAGGCCATGGCAACGGTAAGCTCAAAAAAGGAAGGTTGAATTTCTTCAATTTCGATTTTGATCTTGTTTATAAAGTCACAAACAAATTGCTCTGCTACTTCAACGCCATTTACCCTGATGCGCTCTGTAAAACTCTTTAGATGTGGAGATGTGTATAGGCCGGTTTTATAGCCGGCTGATTGTAAAATAGATGCCAGCATATGTGCACTGCTACCTTTTCCATTGGTGCCGGCTATATGTATTGATTTAAAATTATCTTGTGGATTTCCAAGAATTTTACACAGACGAATTGTATTGGTCAAATCCTTTTTGAAGGCAGTTTTGCCAACACGCTGATACATTGGCAAAAGATCATACATATATTCCAATGTATCCTTAAAATCCATGGAGCAGGCTTACTTAGATTCGATGATAAAGGTGATTTTACCGGTTGAAATCGGAGCAGCAATAGCGTTGCCGTTTATTTGGCTAAAAGTTAATTTTTCTACCTCCTGGCGATATAATTTTTCTACAGTTGCGCTTACTGTTTTTTCAACCATCCTTACGCCTATAACATCCCCATTGTCATCAATTTTTATTTCAAAAACAATTTTGCCATTTTCTTTAGAATTGTCATTTGGATTTGGTTTGTAATCCCATCGCCAACCGGCCAAATCAAGACTAGGGCCTCCATTTCCTCCACCACTTTTTCCATATAGCGCTCTGGAATCTACTGATCCTTCCGGATCGCCAACATCTCCGGCTACATCTTCTTTATTCCCCTGACTTGACGCTCCGGGATACGTGGCCTTTGGATTTATAACTTTTTCTTCAACTTTTGGCTCTTCTTTTGGCTTTTCTATTATTGGCTCAGAAATCGGCTTTGCTTTCTCTATAATTTCTTCTTCCACAGGATCTGCGGGAATTTGTTCTTCGCTAGGTTGGGTTTCTACCGGGCTATCCTCCTGTTGGCTATCTGGCAGTTCTTCTATCGCGGTTTCCTCAATAGGTTCAGCTTCCTGAGGTTCATCAATTGCCTCCTCCTGTATTTCCTCAATTTGCTCCTCCGGCTCACCTTCATCTTCCTCGGTTGGAGGCGTTGGCGTCACAGTTGGCTGATCGCTTCCAGATCCCGCTTCCAAACCAAAATTAAGCTCTATGCCGTATTCAGGCAATGGAGGATCAGGAGCGCGCCACGCCATGACAAAGAAAAACAGCAAAACAACAAGTGCATGGATCGATAGTGAAATGATCCACCCAATTTGCTTATCCTTATTTCGCTCGCTTTGAGACATTGATTTAGTTTGGCTTTGTGGCAATCGATACTTTAGCTTTCAGTGAAGTTGCAATACTTGCAATTTCTACAAGATATTCGACCGGAACACTTTTATCGACATGCAATACCACCACTCCTTCTTTTCCCTGCAAAGCCTTTGCCAATTCATTTTCAATCAATCCACGTGTTACGCGTTGATTATTGATATAAAACCTCCTATCTGAAGTTATGGTCACACTGACGCGTTGCATAATAATGGTTGAGCTTTTGCTCGATGGCAAATTGATCGGCAAGCCAGATGGAGTGATAAAGGTTGACGTCAACATGAAAAAGATCAATAACAGAAAAATAATATCTGTCATGGATGACATGCTGAAGGATGAAATAACTTTATGTTTACTTTGTAAAGCCATGAACTATCGAGGTTCTTGCAATAAATCAATAAAGTCAATTGAAGTGAATTCCATATGATGAACCACCTTCTGCACTCTGGTTACCAGGTAGTTATATCCCAGGTAAGCAATAATACCAACAAATAATCCGGCTGCAGTAGTGAGCATAGCTTCATATATTCCTGCTGAGAGGAGTTTTGGGCTTACGGCTCCTTCCTCCTGCGCGATTGACATAAAAGCCCGTATCATCCCGGTTACGGTACCTAAAAAACCGATCATTGGAGCCGCGCCGGAAATGGTCGCCAGCAGCGATAGATTTTTTTCCAGGTTATAAATTTCAATTTTACCCACATTTTCTATTGAAACTTCAATATTCTTCAGCGGGCTGCCTATTCTACTTAATCCCTTTCCAATCATTCTTCCAATTGGCGTGTCACTCTGTTGACAAAGCACCTTGGCTCCACTCAAATCACTGTCAGCGACAAGTCGTTTTATATTATCCATGAATCCAATCGGGGTTTTTGCTGCCCTTCCGATGGTTCTGATTCGTTCTACATACACATAAACAGCCAAAAAAGAAAGTAGAAAAATGGGGTACATCATAAATCCCCCTTGCAAAATCAGGTTGATTAAAGCCATAGAATCCTGCCCGGCTGCAACACTAAGAGAGTCAGCCGAAGAGGAAGTTGTAATCTGTAGTATCTCCATCTATTAGTATCGTATTACCCAAACATCATCTCCAAGTGTGCTTTTCAGACGCTCAGATTCAATCGTTGCATCGTTGAGGGAAGCATATTCTGCAACAGATAGTCTATGGAATTTTTTGTTACCTCTGGGGGCTAATATATTACAAACCATACCCTGTTTTGCCAATTTAATAGCATAGTCACGTACCAGATCCACATCTATGGAACTAGCGATGATAACATGGTAATTGCCTGTTAGTTCACTGATATCATATACTCCGGCCTGCTTTGTCGGCTCTGGTTCTTCTATTATTTCAGGTTCTGGCTCTTCAACAATAGGTTCTGCAATTACAGTTGGTATTTCTGCTACCGGCTCAGTTTTGAAGTAATTATCCCACAGGAAGTATCCTCCTACGCCTAAAGCTGCTACTACTAATACTATTATAAAAATAACCCATCCAACTGAACTTTTTCCCTGGTCTTCTTCCTCTTCGTAATACGAAGGCTTATACTCATCATCCAAAGAATTATCTTCACCTTCCTTATAAGAAGTGTCTTCATCTGAGGAATCGGCATCTGAATCATAATTGTAGTCGGTAGAATCAGAATAGGGATCTCCAAGATGGTCCTGATCATCATTGGAATCTTCGATATCAGGCAAACCAAAATCGTCAGCATCCTCACTTTCATTTTGATCTTGAGGATTCAGCTCTTCATCTTCATTGCTGTATAACTCTTTACCTTCCATGTAGAAAAAGTTTTAGTAAAACAGTTTTAATTTATAATTAGGTAAATGTATGATAAAAATATCGCAGGTTCAAAGCAATCGGGTATTTGTTTAACCATCTTTTCAATAGAACCCTCATTTCTTTCGTAAATTTTCAATTCCAACACTAAAAACTTACAGAAAGGCCAACGATAGCCAACAATCCACGTGTTGGATACCTATTGTATACTTGATAATCGCTGTTAAATAAATTATTCACACTTACAAATACACTATATTTTTCTGATAAAATGTAATCTAATTTTAGGTTCAAATCCACAGCAGGATCAAGCTTTACACTTGTTGTAGAAAACAATCCATAATCAGGCGCTTCGATTCCAGTCAACACAAACAATTCTGTAGAGAGACGAATTTTATTGTAAATATTGTACCATGCAGCAAAGTCAAGCTCAAATTTTGGCCGATGCCAAGCCTTTTCCAGTTCTTCAGTTTTATAGGCATTATATCGAGTTGAAAGCGTGGAGCCAAAAATGCTGCTTTTAACAAAGGACAACGAGGCAATCCCCTGGAAAAAAGAAGTGTTGCCCTGATCATACAACACATTAAACTTGTTTAGTTCAGCTGGATCGTTTACATAAAAATACAAATTTTTGAATATCGCCGAACGTATACCCAGGTCAAATGCCAGATATTGGATAAGGCTCCCTTTCACTCCAACAAGAACATCTACGTTTTTATTGGTATGGATGGTTGGCAGGTTACTATTGACAAAAGGATTTTCTCTAACCATTTTTTTGAAGGTCACTACCTCTACATCTCCATCAAGAATTCCGTACACACTTATGTCTTCGTTAAGTTCATATGCAACGGTTACAGCAGGAAATAGCTGCGTTTCTTCGGTATTGTTGAGGGTATCGCTATGATTTACAACCCGCAAACCAACATCAAGAGTCAAGCCATTAATTTTATACATAAAGGCAGGATTCACCCTGATCAAAGAGCGATTTATTTGCAGGGGATTTTTATAAGAAGTGTATAAAAAATCAAGATCCAGCTTTGCATGCATATTTTCATTGATCTTGTATAAGCCCTGAAGCCCGGTGTTGATTCCCAGTTCGCCTGCATTATACATGTCTGTGGTATTATAAACCTTGCCAAATAGTTTGTATTGCAGCGCCCCGTCTACGTCATTACTTTTTATATCGAACCCTAAATTGATATCATCAAAATTTTGCCTGATTGTATCTTTATCTACTTCCATACCTCTATCGTACCCATAAAAATGATATCCATCCCGAAAGTACTCCAAATCACCTCCAATACTTGCTTTTTTACCCGTATACCTTCCAAAAGCGTTGATGCTGCTGTGGCTGTCACCAGAATTTTCCTTATCTACCGGACCATTTATTGATGACAGGTGCTTTAATCTAACACCAAAATTTCCTTTTTTATTTTCCCTGGTATTCAGCGCGAGCTCTGCATCAGGAGTAAGGTAGTTCCCAAAGCCTAATTTCAAGTACGATCCTGGTTTTGAAGTTAAGCGTTCGTCCTTAAGTTTCAATACCCTCAACCTGGTTCTGATATCCTTGAGCTGAGGTGTATACTTTTTAAAAGTATATTGAAGGGCTTCGGTTTCGTTAGCATTTATCTCATCGGGAGGTACTTTTTGAAATATCCGCTGTGCAGCGGGCAAGGTAATCTCCAATTCTTTACTGATCAGAAATTCCCCCTCAACAACCTCTCCTTCATCTTTGATGAAATCTTCCTCTTGCGCGAATGTGGGAATAAATCCAATAATTAGATATATAAATACAAATCCCAGTCTAAATAAGACAGTCATAAAATTACCTGTTTTCAATGTCCTCAATTTCTAACGTATCTAATTCTGTATTTTCCATTTCAAAGGCCTTTTCCTCCAGAGTAAGCAACTTCAGCTCGGCCTGATCAACAATTTCTTCTATCGGCGAATTGTCAATAACGGATTGCAGGGTAGCCTTTGCCTGAAAGTCCTCACCTATCGCCAAATAATTGTCAGCAATCAACAGGAATGACTTTCCCAACCAAAGTTCGTAAATGGAAAAATTACTGTTTAGCTCAAACAATTTATCAATTGACTCCTGATACATTTCATTTCCATAAAGCAATTCTGCGATCAAATAAAGTGCTTCTGCCCCATTTTCATCCTTTGCACTCTCAACTGTTTGCTCCAAATAATCTGTTGCCTGAGCTTTTTTGCCCAATGCCAGATATGCTTTTCCAATAAGTAGAAGCGCTTCATTCTTGGCGTTCAATGCTACTTGCCCTTCTTCAAGGATACGTTTTGCATACTCGATAGATTCGGTGTTACGATTCAAATCATAATTCGATTTCATCAATCCACTCCAGGCTGCCAACTGCTCCTTATTTGTTGCTGCAATGCGCTCCAGTTGGGTAAAATACACTATTGATTTCTCAAAATTTTCTGATGTATATTCCAGCTCAGCAATGCGCTGAATGATACGGTTATACCTGTTGAAACTGATTTCATCAGAAATACTGTAATAATATTTCAAGGCATTTTCAATATCCTGAATTCGATAATATGCGTCGGCTGACAGGTATTTGGCTTCGATGGCAAATCCGCTATTAGGATAAGTCAATAAAAAATGATCAAGTCGTGCAATTGCCTGGTCATACTGCTGATTGAAATATTGTGACTTGGCAGCTTCAAATTCGATACTTTCCAGCTGATCGCTTTTTGGATTCGCCTTTCTAAACAAAGCTAAATATTCATCAAGCGCATCCGTATTTCCTGTTTTTTGAAACACTTGCTGCAGCCCCAACAAGGCATTGTTTGCGATTTCATGCGTTGAATATTTACTGAGAATCATTTTATAATCCGCCTCAGCTACTTGATCACGACCGATATTTGTAGAGGATATCGCCCTGCTCTGCAATGCATAGGGCACATAATTACTTTGCGGATAACCATTGATAAGTAAGGTAAAAAGATCAATGGCTAAACTATAAGATCCATTCTCAAAGTTGAATTGGGCTTTTTGATACAAGGTATTGTCCGTATATCTCGAATCGGGATAATTCTTTAACACAACATCAAAGCTTCTATTTGCCGCATCAATATTGTTCATAATTCCATACACTACTCCCTTTCTGAAATAACAATAATCTGCCAATTGGCGATCAAACCGGATGGCCTCATCAAAAACAGTCAAGGATTTTTGATATTGCTTGATAGCGTAATAGCAGTCTCCCAAACGGATCAAGGCATCGCGATATTTTTTTTCATTTCCCGTGCTGCTCGCCCGATCTACATAGTATTTAAAATGTCCCTGTGCCTTAGCATATTCCTTCAGATTGTAATATGCATAGCCAATTCCATACCTGGAAGCCAAATATTCCGGAGAATTTCTTTTGGGATCTGCCCTAAAAATCGCAGCATAGGCCTCAATGGCATCACTGTATTTCAAAGCCACAGAATATGCCTCTGCCTTCCAGAAATTTGCCTTGATCACAAAACTTTCCGACAATGGTTGCTGTAGCGACTTGTTAAACATTTGTACAGCAGGATAGAATTTACTGTTATTAAACAACTCTGTTCCCTTAAAAAAAGCGATTTGCTGATACGCCCTGTTGATTCGTGCACTACGATATTTCATTTGCTCGATATGCTGAAGCGCTTTATCATAGTTTTTAGAATTGAGATACGCTTCAGTTAAAATCTCATCAATATTCTCAACCCGCGCACTTCCTGGATATTTGCTTTTATATTCATTAATTGAATTGATGGCTTCGTCAAAATTTTCTATGTCAAGGTTCAGCTTGGCATATTGAAATAAGGATTCTTCTTCCAGCTCAGCATCGTATGAATTGGCTTTTGAAATTTTAAATGCCGATATCGCGTAATTTTTATTGTCCGCTTTGATGTATAGGTTCCCAAGATAAAATGAAGAAATATACCCAAGTGTATCATTTTTTAAGGCTACTTTTTTAAAGCTTTCTATTGCATCATGCGGTGATCCCGATTCCATCTGCACAAAGGCAATCCGGAATAACAAATCCCGATCGGGCGATCCTGATCCGGCTTTTCCTCTCAGATATCCATTATAGAATTGTGAGGCTTGCTTATAATTGTTTTTTTGAAAATAAGCCTCTCCCAGATATAGATTTATTGCCGCTTTCTCTATTATTTTCGGGTTTTTCAACGCCTCAAGACCATATTCAATCAGCTCATCATAACGCTTTTGCTTGTATAGCACTTTTACCTGCAATGAAGGAACAATCGGTGCATAGGCGGCGTTTTTTTCAGCCCTCGAAAAATCATAGAAAGCGCGGTCATACTCGCCATTTTCAAAATTTAGATATCCGGCATAATAGCTCGATGGATATTGATATTTGTTTTGTTCCCTTTTCAGGTAATTAAACAGTTCGTAGGCCTTATCAAATTTCTGCTTCGTAAAATAAGAATACCCTAATTTGAACTTTCCATCATATTGCAATTCTTTACTCAGTTGAGGGAAATATAGCTTTTCGAAATACTTGATTGCCAATTGATAGTTTTTCTCATTGTATTTCAAACACCCCAACTCATAGTATGCCAATGAAGCTTTGGTATGATTTGGATAGGCATCGATAAACTCCTCAATAAGCGCTTCGCCATTCAGATTTTTGAGTTGTAAAGCACAAAAAGCTACATAATACCGGGCATCAGCCAGCATGATCGGATCATTCGCCGAGGACAGATAGTGATCAAATGATTGACTTGCTGCCAGGTATTTTCCCTGGTTCAGCATTTCAAGACCATTTTTATAAAATTTCTGGTCGGATGTAAAGTTCAGAGACGACTGTCCCTTGACTGAAATTAGTGATAGAACTGAAATGGTAAGGCTAAGAAAAAATACTCGCATAAAATAAAATCATCTGAAATGAGAACTTCATTTCTTCGTCAAAATTGTATTCCCACAAAAATAAATTTATTGTGAGAAGATACATGATGTTTTCATGAAAAAGAAAAAAATGTTTACTAAACAGTCTCTGTCATGGCTGAGCGTGCCATAAAGGTTTACTACTGAAATATTCATATATGAAGGAAGTGAATCAAACCAATTCGGTAACATTATACCCCAAATCAATGGATGGGTCGGCATGGATTTGCGGACGGCATTGATCTTGCAAATCCAAAAAGTCAGTCTATTGCCATTCGATTTAAAAAACTATTTCCACCTTTTTTCTATCCATTTTTCCTGCTCTGCTTTTGCAAAAAATGTCCAGGCGACAATCCGACTTGATTTATTCCCCTGACCCATTGGAATTGTTTTTACGTCCTTAGCTTTTACACTTTTCAATTCCTTGTAAACATCTTTCAAATTGGATTGCTTTGAAATCAAAGTAGAAAACCAAAAGCAGGAATGAGAAAATTGTTCGCTTTGGCGAATCATATTTCGCACAAATCTTTTCTCACCTCCCTCACACCACAATTCACCATTTTGACCTCCAAAGTTCAAAATGGGCTTTTTGATCTTCGTGGAACTAAGATTTTTTACTTTACGAAGTGATCCGGCACGAGCTTCTGCTATGGAAGCATGAAATGGGGGATTTGAAATAGACAAATCGATCTGCTCGCCCGCTTCAATGATCCCTTTATAAATATCCTGAGAATTCTGCTGCAATCTAAATTCAATCGTTCCGTGTAATGCAGGATTCATGTCTACGATTTTATGTGCGGATTCGATGGCAACAGAATCAATATCTGCACCAATAAAATTCCAACCATACGCTTTGTTCCCAATGATAGGATAAATGCAATTCGATCCCACACCTATATCCAGACATTTTATGGCATTACCCTTGGGTATTTCTCCAACATTATGACTGGCCAGCAAATCGGCAATATGATGAATGTAGTCAGCTCTGCCCGGAATGGGTGGGCACAGATAATTGTCAGGTATATCCCAGTAGTCAATTTGGTAGAAGTGTTTAAGCAATGCTCTGTTCAGCATTTTTACTGCTTCAGGATCTGAGAAATCAATGGATTCGTCATCATAGCTGTTCACCCTGACAAACAGGGCTAATTCGGAACAAGACTCAATGAGAAGTCTGAAGTCATAGCGCCCACGATGCTTGCTTCTGTGATGTAATCTGGATTTTTCTTTTTGGTGGGCTCTTTTCTTTTGAAGCATGCTTTTTGTTCGTAATTCTTGCCAAAGAAAACACGAATGGCACAGATTAGCTACTAATGCATAATTTTAAAAATCAATTCCTTCAATATCTGACCATCCGGCAGGTTCGCTGCATTGACGCCTTTGCTTTGAAGGTCTGCATGTCTTAGATCATGTATGATACCCACTAATTTTTGCGGCGGATAAATTCTTGCTGCAGTCAGATAATCCTTTACAAAAAAGCGATTTACCTTGAGAACGGAAGCAAGGTTATTGTCAGATTTATCTCCTGTACTGTGCAAGACCAATAGTTTGGAAAAGAACGCATATAAGATGGAGATGATCGGAATTACGGGATTGCTTTTGGGATTGGTCTCAAAGTAATTGATGATTTTATTTGCTTTAAGGACCTCACCAAATGCGACAGCTTTTTGCAATTCAAAGGCATTGTACTCTTTGCTGATTCCTATATATTTCTGAATGATGTGATCATCAATTTCTACTTTTTCTTTAAAATTGATCAACATCTTATCGATCTCATTGGAAAGCCTTTCCAGGTTATTGCCGATAAATTCCGCCAGCATATAAACCCCCTTGTCCGTAATTTTGAATTGCTTTTGTGCAAAATGATTCCTGATCCAATCGGGTACCTGGTTGTCGTATAGCTTGCTGGAGGTGAGCATTACGGCATGCTTTTCTATGGCTTTGGAGATTGCCTTTCGCTTATCGAGTTTTTTGTGCTTATAGCAAAATACCAATACCGTAGAAGGAAGTGGGTTTTCAAGATATGCCTTTAGCAACTTGTCGCCTTGCTCCTTACCAAAATCCAGGATATTCTGTGCCTCTTTGATGATCACCACCTGCCGGTCCGACATCATCGGAAAGCGCTTGGCGTTGTTCAGCACATCACTTATTCTGACATCCTTTCCATAGAGTATGATTTGATTAAATCCTTTTGCCGCTTCATCAAGAGCATTTTTTTCAATAATTCCGGAAATAAGATCTATATAATAAGGTTCTTCCCCCTGCAAAAAATAAATCGGGGCATATTGACCTGCACTCAGGTTTTTCAGTATTTGGGCTGCTTCTTTCATTCTTCACTGATCGGGGACAAAAATTTGTAAAACTCCGTTATTATACCCCCATCAACACCTTTGCGATTTTTGTATTGAAAGGTCGCATATTGACTGGTAATGCCGGTTACAAAAATAGATTCCTTACTATTATTGATTTCAAAAACCAGGGTGTCGGATCTTGAGTTCTTGATAAAAGGTTCTTTTGCATACCAGCTTCCGATATAAAGAATTCCATCTTCCAGCGTTTCGCAGAATGTAGTATCGGCATTGCACAGTGCGGTATCTGCAAGACAAAAATCGGGATGCTGAAGGCAAAAATCCAGGCTATCACAAATTGAAGAATTGTAAGCATAAAGCAATGGCTTTGGAATACCGATATCCCCCTGGATAAAAATCAAATAATTATCAGTACCACAATCATTTGGCATGATTTCCTCCCCATCTTCTTCCTGCCTGATACGCTCCCAGATCTTGACTTCATCTGAGGCAAGCAGATATTCCAATTCACCTTGTATAAAGCCATCAAATTGTTTCACCTTGTCTCCGCAATATGAAAAAATGAAGAGAAGCAATAAGAAAAAAATACCATCCCTTACCATGATTTATTATACTAATTTATATCCAAACAGGATTTTTAGAGCTGTGAGTCAGGAGTAAGATATTTTTTTGAATACCAAACTCTTTTTAACCATTTAATTAAAACAAGTTGCAATTTAGGAACAATGACGAAATAACTTACCCAGTCAGCCTTATTCTTTTTACTCCTGAATGCGTTAAAAAATCATTGCGTAATGCTACTCCCGAAAAAACGGGACAGGTATGCGCAGTTTTTTTGCCTTGTCAGGAACAAAAATAATTAAGGCTAAGGTGAACAACTTATTTCGACAGTGTTCCTTAGAGATAAAACGGCTTTTGAATGGAGAAATTTAAAAAATTAGTGAAAGAATAAAGTACTTCACAAAAATGCTCTCCCACATATGTTATTTTATTATTACTCCTTCGGCGACAAAGGTGAGTTCCTCTTTTGGTTTGTCAATAGCAACTATTTCCTTTTCTGACTTGCCGGCATCTTCAGCAAGATGCCTTAACTCATCCACTCCAATGATTTCATTTTTTGCAACTCCCTGCATAATAGCCGTTTTTCCGGCTGCATCTTTCGGAACAAAAAATCCATAGTCTTTAAATTTTACCCTCATCAATTCATCATTTCCTAAGTCGATGGTCATCCAGCAACCTTTGGACTGACAAACCTCTGTGATCGTCCCTTTAACTTTTATATTGAGCGATTCTGTCTCATCCATTTTCTGTGCTAATTTCTTTACAGAAATTGCCCCTTTTTTATCAATAGGTTCACCGAAAGTTCCTGTCGACTCCAGGCTATCCTGGCCATTAACAGCTATTACTGCCAATAAAAATGCAACACACATAACATATGATCTCATCATGAACTGGAATTAATTTAGAAATTCATCGAAATTTAAACTCACATAATAAAGCCCGCCAATTTGCGCACTTCCAAAGCTGGAAGTATAATAGTTGTTTAATATATTGGACCCGCCAATTTTTACTACAGACTTAATGTTTGGTATTTTAATTGCAACATTTGCATCAAGCGTTGCATATGCAGGCATTTGGGCTACCCCAAAATTAGATTCCCACAGAAATTCATTTTGCCATCTGTAATTGAAATGAAATCCGATGTTTTTTATAATTTGCCGGTTTCCAAAACCAATGTTATATCGATAATCCGGAGTATTATATCTATTTTGACGGCCATCCTGAGCAACTCCTTCCTCCAGCTTATTATATGCTATATTCCCCTTCATGTAGTACCCTTTCATCAAATTCAAGTCTGCCCCGACGGCCCAGCCAAGGGAAGCTACCCTGTCAGTGGTACTGATCATGGTTTGATACCTCTCTTCTTCAGGAGTATAGGGATTTTGCACTAAAAGCTGGCTGGCGATAAATCCTGTATATTCATTTCGATATACGTAGGCATCAATAAAAAGCATTTTATGAAAACTCAATCCTTTATATCCGAGTTCCATAGCGGCAACTTTCTCGGGGCCAAAAGTCGGAATCACAAATGGGCCATTATCAATCACCGGCTCATCAGTAATCGGATTAGAACCTGCAAGAGGATACACCGGGTTTGTATCAAAATTATATTTATTGTGCATTTCTGGCAAGCCACCAAGAGCACGATAATATCCAATATCAAAATCTGTCCATTGATCAGCTGTGGATGGGAATCTGAATGCCGTTTGATAGGAAGTACGGATGTTGTGTTCATTCTTCGGATCAAGGGAATAAACCATAGAAAATCTAGGCGTGAGTTCTCCCTCAAATTTTTCGTGCTTATCATATCTCATGGATATAGAAGCTTTGAAACGCTCGCTCCAGAAGGCTTTGGAAAGCTGACCATAAGCTCCAAAAATATAATATGATATTGGTTTGCCCGGCTCATCTGCAAAAATTGTTCCCTGGCTATTTACCGAATTGATCCTATAGCTGGCGCCAACCACCAAATCCACAATTTTCAGCTTGCTGGATAAATTGTACATCCCTTCAATATGCCACAGCTTGCTTTGATCAATGACTTTTGCTCCTCCTTCTGTTACAGATGTATTTATGATTTCTTCATATGCCTCGTTAAACTCATCAGTACCAGGCAATGGAAATGCAGCAAGGCTGTCTGTTAAAGTATTCTCTCCGTCTCTGTTATCAGCAATTTTCCTAGCCCATTCATGTGCATCGTCCTCCGGACGACCTAATAATACCATTTTTGCAAATTCTTCAATATAATCAGCATACCAATTCTCACTGGATTTCCAGGATTCATTTAATCGCAGCGCTGCTCCTCCCACATCATATGAGTCTCCGGTATTCTCCATTACAGCCCATGTCCGTAAGAAAAAATTCTGGCTTTTTAGTTCAAGTTTCCCAAAGCCAATATCAAAGTCTCTGATTGAAAAGCGATTTGTGGTAGTATATAAACTAGTCCCTTTACTAAAATTACCCTGGGCTACAGCCTCAAGGTTTTCATTTATGCGATAATGAATAGCGCCACTCAATTTCAGGTTAGTGGTATTGTAATCTGCCATGTCATTTTCCTCCCAACCGGTCCTGGACACGACTTGATCAGGAAAGGCATCCACCACGGTATTATATAAATTATCGTATTCAGGTGTCCCAGGCGCTATCCCTTCTCTTTCAGCAATAGCTTCAGCAATAGATGGTGCAACTTCTTTGAGGTTTACCGGCACTATGATATCATCGCCATACACATTTACTCCATCATAGCCGGGGTTTGTCTCCCTGGTTAAGGTGCGGTTATTCAGGTCTGTCCGGTCTCTAAAATCCGAAGCATGCCAATCCGTTGCTGTCAAATAGCCCCCCGTTAATTTAAATGCAATTTTTTCGTTGATGGCTTTGGCATATCTAAAGCTTAGATCATACATGGGCGCTATATTATCCTGATAATCCGAATTAACATGCATGATCCCTGTTTGGGCAATAAAACTCAATCCCTGGTATTCGAATGGATTTTTACTGGTCATGAGCAAAGTGCCATTCATGCCTCCCGGGCCATACAGAGCGGATGAGGCGCCAACTAATAATTCTACACTTTCCACATCAAGTTCAGATAGACCAAACATATTGCCGGCTGCAAAACTCAAGCCCGGAGAAATATTTTCAATCCCATCAACAAGTTGGTTCATTCTGTAATTTGACTCTCCTGTAAATCCTCTTGTATTTGGAAACCGAAATGTAAGGCTGTTCACATTCATGTCTACGCCTTTCAGCTGATACAGTCCATCATAAAAGTTGGACGTGGAACTTTGTTGAATAGCGATAATCCCCATCTTTTCGATACTCACCGCTGACGAAAGGATATTTTCTTCGATCCTCGATGCAGAAACTATTACTTCCTTACCAAGAAAAGTCCCTTCTTTCATTTGAATGTCAAGACTTTGTGGGATTTCGGAATTTGCAAGAATTTCTTTTTCTTGTGTTTCAAATCCTACTATGGAAAATACTAAGGTGAATGGAGCCTTGGTTTTCGTAGTTAAGGTAAAATTTCCATTTACATCAGTAATGGTACCAATGAGCTTGTCTTTGATCGTAATATTTACACCAATCAAGGGTTGTCCTGTGCCATCATCTAAAACCATACCTTTGATTGAAACCTGATTTTGTGCAAAAACCGGCCCTATGGAGAAAAATAATACAAAAGCAAATAGGGTATAACAGAAGTAGTTGTGGTTCATATTTAAGGCATAAATTACACTTCAAAAATAAGACTTATATACTTGATTGCCACTCAAAATAATAAAAAATAGCATTCACTATATTGAATATCACAAAAAATCGTTGAATATTTGTTTTCGTTTAATACTAAATTATAAAAACTATGAACAAAATAATCAAATTTTTAAAAGTCGCATCTCGATCTATTTTTGCAAGTACATGTATAATCGCTTTATTTTTTGCGATGAGTTGTGATACCGATAGCGATCCTGAACCGGAATTGTATGATTTATCGGGTGTATATACATTTAAAGAAGCAACATTACAGACTAAAGTCACGATCAATATTGGTGTCCTCCCTATTACCGTACCAGCAGGAAGAGACATTACAGCGGAGATGGCCGGAGGCTTATTGGCCGAGGCGCCATGCGAGGATAGCAATAATGGAGCTATTGAATTAAAAGAAAATCACGAATTATTTTTTGCCTGCATTGGAGAAGATGTTGAATTGAAAGCTGGAACATGGTCTTTCGATAATGATGCAGCAGAATTAGATTTAAATCTTTCTGTTTCAACTGGAAACCTTCAATTAAAATTAGAAGCTTTGGAAATTGATGAAGTAAATGATGTGATTGGTGGATCAATTGTTAGTTTTCCCTTAACTCCGGATTTAATGCTTGGCTTTCTTCCTGCTTCATATACTGAAGGCAAATCTGAGGCAGAACTTGAAGTCCTTAAAGCCCTGTTCGATGCGGTTACTCAAGTTGACGTCGATATTGAATTTCAGAAAGTAACAGAATAGATATATTTAATACTTTAATAAAAAAAGGCTCTGAATCAATGGACTCAGAGCCTTTTTTGTTACTATTAACTTGATGGGCATTGTTTGTGATTTTAATTATTTGTGTTTCCAGCAAAAACCCACCCCTAACCCCTCCAAGGAGGGGAATTCGATCCTGCGAGAGAATAATATTATCACATTTAAAAGCCGTCGGGTTAATATATCTATCCTTTCAAACTCTTCTCAATCTCCCTTCAATCTCCCTTCAATCTCTTATCAATCTCTTATCAATCTCCCTTCAATCTCCCTTCAATCTCTTATCAATCTCCCTTCAATCTCCCTTCAATCTCTTTTCAATCTCTTTTCAATCCTCCACAGGAGCAGAAATCACTCCCAGGTAACGACCCATCCAGTATGGCAGTAACCAAATATCCCCGGGGGTTTGGGCGTTGCTTCCGTTCCCAAGACGGTCCAGGCCAAAACGATTTCCTGCATGTTTGTTAGCGCTAACTTCTGCCGGCGAGAGTACTTCTTTCGTGAGCTGATTTCTGAAATTCTTTGGAAGTAGCTCAGTATCGAGACGATGCGAGTTCTCTATTCTCCAACTCACATGATCTATTGGATGTCTTTGCAACCACCAGATGGTTTCTTCCAGATCAAAATCTTTAGCGCCCGTCATGGCATATGTCAAATTCATCATGGGCTCTTTTTCGGGACGCTCAATCTCCCAATGATCTCTGATAGCCTCTTTGAATTTTACTTTTAATTCATCATTCAATGCATAAGGGTATAAACTCCAGTATCCCAGGAAGTACATCTCATCATCCGAATGGTTCCATTCTCCGGATAACATCTCAGCCCAGCTGTCTATTTTTCCATCACTGCGGTCTCCAACTTGTCCAATTTCTTTCATGGGTCTCATGAGGTTTTCCAGATAACCGTGCTCTTCGAATAGTTCAAATATCTTATTCTTGTATTTTTCATCCCCGGTAAAATGATATCCGGCTTGTAAAAACGCGACTATATTTGATGAGGTAAGTTTTCGGTCTCCAACATTGGGAGGATAGGCATTGGTGTAATCCGGGTTCCATTTCCCCCAGGTGGTGGGTAAGCCGTTCCAGTCAACAAGATATAGATCGTTTTCATAAATATGCTCTGCAATACCAACAACAAGTTTCTTTGCCCTGGCTTTCCATTCCGGATCGTCAGCAATATCTGCAAACAAGGATAATGCGAAGAAATGTCCGACTGCCTCGTCACTGCTTGTGGTCGATTTCCAAACCCAACCCTTATCGGTTCCATTACGCCATGGAGAAGTTGCTACATCATAACCGCTGCCTTCGAACAGATGGCGGGTTTCCTCGCTGAATGCATTCGTATAGCCGGAGGATTCAAAGCCCATTACTTCGTATGCCCTGGCTGGTAATCCCGGAACACCGGTGATAGAATAAAGTCGTTCAAAGCCCATAAGCGCTTCTTTGCAATTTTCCCAGGCTTCAGGATCTTTGGTGACCGCATAGCGGAATAACTGCCCTCCAAGATACATACCGGTCCATAATCCGTCATTATCTGAATCGGTGATCGTAAGCTGACCAAGATTTCCGTTAAGCATTCCTCCACCGGTAGAGCTAAATCCGTAGCGAATAAAATGCTTTCTGGTGATTTCCTCAAGCTCCATTGCCTTATCGTGCAGCGTCATCTTTTTGAAACATATCTGTCCCAGGCCACTTTCTGTAAGCACCAATACACTGCCATCAGGACCCGGCTCAATATCCTTAACCTTATTATCGGGAAGCCATCGCTGCGATGCGTAATAGTCATATTTCTGCTCTTCATTAAGACGGAAAGCTCCCCATGTAGATCCAAACCAAAGTGAGCCATTAATCTCTTCTACATCCGTGATTTCCAGCCATGGGATTTTAGTTACCAATTCACCTTCAGGCTCACCTGAGGCATTTAACCATCGATACCCCTTTGTAGTTCCTACAACAATTTTAGTCCCTCCTTGTACTGGAGTAGCACATGTAATATCATCACTGCTATAAATCTTTTTTAGACCATTTGTTTGAGGATCGAAAATCAATATGCCCCATGAGGCAACGACAAGAAAGTTATTTCCATGCTCATTATATTTAATGGCCAGCACATCGGTCACTTCGCCATCCCAGGCCTTCTCACCTAAGGGATTTAGATAAACCAGTTTATTCCCATCAGAAATCAGGAAGTCAAAATTGCTACCGCCGTCAGTAATTGTTGCTTTTTTCAATCCATGATCAATATACAATCCTCCTGCCCAGGCATTTGAAAAGACTGCATGTGCATCGGTATATACAAACTGATTCTGGTAAGAAATAATACCATCGATTTTTTTATCTATCATATAACGATAGGTTCGCTCAGGTAAAAGTTTGCCAGGAGCCATAAAATGGCCATTGTAGGGAAAAAGTAAGCCTTCGGAAGATGTGATTTGTATGTTCTCATTTCTATCTGCTGCCACGTGGTAAAGTTCAGTTTTACCTTCCTTTCCTTCCGGGAAGTAGTATTTGATACTATAATCCTGAACAAAAGGGGTATCCTGATACACTTTTTGCCCATACTTATTTGTGGTATTTATCTTCTCAATCTGCCTTATATCGGAAGAACAGGCGGCAAGAAAAATCATTACAGCGCTGGCAACTAAAAATCTGTTTATCATATTCGTTTTATTTAAAAGTAAAATTCTATATATAGGACAGAAAAAAACGCAAATCCGGCTATCTTATTTTTAATAAAATTAAACTTTCGCCCTTTCAGGGCTTATTTATTCGCAGCTCTTTATTTACAGGGCGCTGCCCTGTGTTAATGATTAAAGGGCACCTCTAATAACTCCATTTTGTTTCCCAACTTGGGCTTTTTCCCAGCTACTGCGTTACCAAAATACTCATTTAGCGATGCTAAACTCCGTTTTTGGTGCCTTGTATCTGAAAAAAATA
>SDBV01003619.1_pt1 | contig 22623 bp, 25 predicted proteins | sample 2277081 | NCBI WGS metagenome assembly SDBV01 (sample SAMN10402039, study PRJNA504765) | marine sediment metagenome | isolation source: marine sediment core GS10_PC15, 223 cmbsf | place: Arctic Ocean: Southern Knipovich Ridge | collected 2010 | reverse complement strand
AAATTAGACAATGGTCAGACAAAAAATTTTTTAGGCTTTCGTTCCCAACACAATAATTCCCGCGGACCATATAAAGGGGGGATTCGTTTTCATCTGCAGGTCGATAAAAACGAAGTTAAAGCCCTGTCTATGTGGATGACATGGAAATGTGCCCTAGTAGACATTCCCTTTGGAGGCGGAAAAGGAGGGATTAAAGTAGATCCCAAAAAATTATCAGACGTAGAATTGGAACAATTGTCTAGAAAATATATTAAATATTTAATTCCTTATATAGGAGAAAACAAAGATGTTCCAGCGCCTGATGTAGGGATTGGCCCTCAGGTTATTGGCTGGATGTTAGATGAGGCCCTAAAAAATGGTTTAACTAAAGCGGTTTTAACTGGTAAGCCTTTAAAGTTGGGTGGTTCACAAGGAAGAATAAAAGCGACTGGTCAAGGAGGATTTTTTGTTCTAAACGAGCTTGATAAAAAAATAAATTTAAGAAAAAAAACTATAATTGTTCAAGGCTTTGGAAATGTTGGTTATTGGTTTGCAAAAATTGCCTTTGAAAACGGGTATAAAATAATAGGAATAAGTGATTCTCAAGGAGCTATTTTAAGCTCTAAAGGATTGAATCCATATCAAGTCTTAAAATATAAAAATAAAACAGGATCAGTTAAAAATTTTCCCCAATCTAAAAATATAGAGGCAAATAAAATTTTATTACAGCCAACAGAAATACTTGCGCCAGCTGCCTTAGAGGGGGTAATTAACAAGAAAAATGCTTCAAAAATTAAAGCCAGAGTAATTATTGAAATGGCTAATGGACCGACTACGCCAAGGGCTGAAAAAGTTTTAGAAAAAAACAATATTATTGTTATCCCAGACATTTTAGCTAATAGCGGAGGGGTAATTGTATCTTATTTTGAGTGGCGTCAAAATAAAAACCAAGAACAATGGCTAGAACAAAAAGTAGAAGAAAAATTAAAAAAGAAAATTATTCAAGCTTTTGGTCAGGTTTGGGAAATAAGCAAAAAAAGAAATGTTAATTTAAAAATGGCAGCGTATATTTTAGCTGTTTCTCGAGTTGCCGACTTAATAAATAATTAATAATCCTAAGGTTTAATAAAAAAATATGGAAAAAGCAAGATTATTCCTTCTGTTAATTATTCTTTTTTTAATTTTTTCAGTTTCCTCTGTTCAGGCCCAAGAAAATTCATTCAATTGTATAACCTATTTCACGGGTATTGGTTGCCCACATTGTGCCAAAGCAGATCCAATTGTTTTAAAAAATTCTTTAAATCAATATCCAGATTTAGTTATTGTTGAATATGAAATTTACCAACAAGCAGAGAATGCTTCTTTAAACTATCAAGCAAGTGAGTCTTATCAAACAACTTTTGGTATCCCACGCATTATTTTTGGTCTAGGAAATTATCTTGTTGGCGATCAACAAATTATAAATAATTTTAATTCAAAAGTTGAAGAATCAAGAGGGAGAGAATGTGCTCTGGTTGATGGCGAAATAATTAGTTTTGACGACCTAGATTTAAGCTCACTGCCCGGTAGGCCTAAAATTTGGAATCAAAACAGAATTTTAATTAAAAATAATTCAGAGGGAAGTTGGACATTTGCTTGGAATGGAAAAAATGTTGAAAAAAGAAATATGGAGGACATCGTCAATAATAAAGACGCTTTACAAGAATTGATTAAAACAGAAGATATTTTAAAGGTGGTTGGGAGAATAAATCATAAAACAGCTGGATCAATAAACGTTCCTTTATCTGGACAGAGCGTTCTTTTTAATAATAGCATTGAGTTTATTGTTAAAGAAGCAGCAGAGGTCCCTATTAGTCTAGCCCTTACATTCTCTAAAATTTTATCTTTAGCCGCTGTAGACGCAATAAATCCTTGTGCTTTGGCAGTTTTAGTATTAATGTTGATTACTGTCTTAACATATAATCCAAATGATAAGAGAAAAGTTTTATTAGCCGGCTTAGCTTTTGTTTCTTCTGTTTTTATTATGTACCTTTTTTATGGTTTAGTGATTGTTAGATTTTTCCAATTAATTCAAGCCTTAACTGATATGCGCTTATGGCTATATAATACTTTGGGGGTTTTAGCCATTGTTCTAGGAATATTAAATATTAAAGATTTTTTTAAATATAAACCAGGTAGCCTAGGAACAGAAATGCCTATGTTTTTAAGGCCCAAAGTCAAAAAAATGATTTCTAGGGTTACTTCGCCGACTGGGGCATTTGTTGTTGGCGCTTTTGTTACAGTTTTTCTTTTACCCTGTACTATTGGTCCATATGTAATTAGTGGAGGAATTTTATCTCCATTAGGATTATTAAAGGCTTTGCCTTGGTTGTTGTTTTATAATTTAATTTTTGTCCTGCCCATGCTGATAATTACTATCATTGTTTATTTAGGGGTTGCCAGAGTTGAAAATGTTTCTGATTGGAAAGATAAAAATATTAGATATTTACATTTAATTTCAGGAATAATAATTTTCCTTTTAGGCTTAGCCATGGTTCTTGGTTGGGTTTAAAAAACGACTAGAATGCTATAAAAACAGGTATTAAACCCGGTTTATATTGAATTTACAATGTTTCAAAGTCTAAAAAATAAAATAAAAATTTTATCCAGAAAACAAAAACCAGATAATATTTGGTTGTCGGGCAAGGTTATAAGGGGAAGGGGGTTGGCAAAAAAATTTAAATCCCCTACTTTAAATTTTAATAATCCTGATATTCTTCTGGGGCAGAGAGAAGGAGTTTATGCTTGTTTTTTAAAGATAAACAAGAAGATATATCAAGGCGTACTTTATTATGGACCAAGATTAATTTTAAAGGAAAAAGAAAATATTCTAGAAATCTTCGTTTTCGATTTTAATAAAGAAATTTACGGAGAAACAGTTTTTTTCCAATTAGCTGGTTTTATACGAAAGCCAAAAAATTTTTCAGATTTTGTTAGTTTTCAAAAACAATTAAAACAAGATTGTCATAAAGCTATAAAAATTTTAGAGTCTACCACCAAATAGTAAACTCTTTTTATGGAGCGGGTAGGGGGGATCGAACCCCCGTCATCAGGTTGGAAACCTGAGATAATAGCCACTATACGATACCCGCTTTATTTTATAAATTTCATTTTATCAAAAATTTATTTTTTGTCAATTGTTATTGACAAACAGGCTTAAAAAAGTATTCTATATAATATGGAAGAAACAAAAAAATCAAGAAAAAAGAAATACCTTTTTCTTATATTAACCGTAATCATTATTGTTTTTTTAATTTATTTTTTTACCAAAGAAAAAGAACAAGAGTATAGTGTTGTTTCTGTAGAAAAAGGAGATTTAATTCAAGAAGTTAGTGTTATTGGCCGAGTAGAACCGTCAAAGAGCGTTGATTTAGCCTTTGAAAAAAGTGGCCGAGTAATTAAAGTTAACGTTGATATTGGTGACCAAGTAATTGTTGGGCAAAACTTAGTAGAGCTAGATAATAATGATTTAATCGCTCAATTAGCCCAAGATCAGGCTGTTTTGGAAAGTGCTCAAGCTGGATTAAAGCAGTATAAAGCGGCCTTAGATGCAGAAAAAGCAAAATTAGATGAATTAGAAGTAGGGGTTAAGTTAGAAGAGATTCAAGTAGTAGAAACAAAAGTTTCTAATGCAGAAAAAACTTTGGCTGATGCTAGGGTTAATTTAGAGAATGTAAAAAGCAAGGCAGATATTAACCTGCTAAACCTTTATAATGAAGTTGAAGATATTCTTAATGATGCTTATTTTAAGGCAGATGACGCATTAAATACACAAATAGACGATTTATTTTCTAATGATTCTTCGATTAATCCAACAATAACTTTTTCAACATCTGATTCACAGGCTAAAATAGATGTTGAGCAGGGCAGGGTTAGCGTTGAGCAAGAGCTTTTATATTTTAAAGCAGACGTTGACAACCTATCTTCTTTAGATCTAGATCAAGCTTTAATTAATGGAGGGGAATATTTAGTTACTATTAGAAATTTTTTAAATCGTTTAAACGAGGCAGTTAATACGGCAACGGGTTTGTCGTCAACAGTTCTTAGTGTTTATAAAACTAATATTAATACAGCCAGAGCTAATATTAATACAGTTATCACTAATGTTAATAGTCAGAAACAATTAATTGCGGTTCAAAAAATAACTAATCAAAACAACATTAACACTGCTCAGACGGGAATTAATACGGCTCAGAGTGCTTTAGCTTTAGCAAATGATGAACTTATTCTTAAAAAGTCTGGAGCAACAGATGAACAAATCAGAGCTCAGGAATCAAAAGTTAAACAGGCGGAATTAAATATCACCTCCCAAAGAGCCCAGATTAGACAATCTCAAGCTAAGATTGAAAATGTTCAAGCTCAATTAGCCAAGACAGTTCTTAAATCTCCAATAAATGGTATAATTGTTGAACAAGAAGCTAAAGTTGGCGAAATTATTTCACTCAATAGTTTGGTTCTTTCAATTATTTCTGAGACAGATTTTGAAATAAAATCTAATGTTCCTGAGGCCGATATTGCTAAGATTAGTTTAGACAATTTAGCAAAGGTTACATTAGACGCTTATGGCAGCGACATTGAGTTTGATACCAAGGTCACTAATATTAATCCAGCAGAAAGAATCATTGAGGGAGTTGCCACTTATCGGGTTACTTTAAATTTTATTAATAAAGATGAAAGAATTAAATCAGGAATGACAGCTGATGTTAATATTTTAACAGCTGAGAAAAAAGATGTTTTAATGATTCCTAGTCGGACAATTATTAAAAAAGATGGAAAAAAATTTGTTAAATTATTAATAGATCAAGAAGGAGAAAAAGTTATTAATGAAGTAAACATAGAAACGGGGCTAAAGGGTTCTGGAGGTAAAATAGAAATTATTAAGGGTTTAGAGTTGGGAGATCAAATAGTTCTTCCTTAAAAATATCTATGTCTTTAATTAAAATAGAAAAAGTAGAGAAAATTTACGGAGAAGGAGAAATAAGAACTCTCGCTTTAAGGGGAGATTCTTTTATTATAGAAAAAGGAGAATTTGTTGCGATTATGGGTCCTTCGGGCTCTGGAAAATCAACATTACTTCATATTTTAGGATTTTTAGACAAACCAACAAAAGGAAAGTATTATTTTCAAAATAAATCTATGGACGAATATACGGATGATGAATTAGCTCAAATCAGAAATGAGCAAATGGGCTTTATTTTTCAAACTTTTAATTTACTCCCTCGCACCAATGTCTTGGACAACGTAAAGCTACCCCTTTATTATTCTAGAATATCAGAATCTTTATGGGATAAAAAAGCAAGAAAAGCACTTGAAATGGTAGGACTTTCTCATCGTTTAAAACATGATCGCTCCCAACTTTCTGGGGGAGAACAACAAAGAGTGGCAATTGCCAGAGCCTTGGTTAATGAACCAGATGTTATTTTTGCTGATGAGCCGACTGGAAATCTTGATTCAAAATCAGGGCAAATAATAATGGATATTATTCAAAAACTTAATGACAAGGGTCACACAATTATCATGGTTACTCATGAACAATATACCTCAGAAATGGCCAAAAGAATTATTAAACTAAAAGATGGTCTAATTGAAAGTGATACCAAGGTTGTTGAACGGCATTTTGCCAAAGAAGGATTATTTAAATAAATTATGAGAATAAAACACGCTTTTAAAAATGTTTTCAATGGAATAAAGACAAATAAGTCTCGCTCTTTTCTTACTGTCCTAGGAATTGTTATTGGGATTACTTCTATTATTTTAATTATGTCTATTGGTCAGTCAGCCAAAGATTTAATTTTAAATGAAATCAAGGCCATGGGGGGAAACTTTGTTTCAATTAATCCGGGCAAAGAAATGAAAGGGCCTCAAGATATAGCAGGAATGATGAATAACGATTCTTTAAAAGACAGAGATGTGCGCGCCTTAAAAGATAAAAATAACGTCCCGGACTTAGAAGACATTACTCCCGTTGTTATGGTCCCAGGAAATATTTCGTATGGTGGAGAAACCTACACCCCGACTATTATGGGATGGACGGCAGATTGGATGGCAAAACTTTATGATATTTATCCAGAAAAAGGAGAATATTTTACAGAAGATGACATTAAATCTCTTTCGGCCGTAGCCGTAATAGGAGAAACAGTAAGAGAAGAACTTTTCGGACACGCAGAAGCTATTGGCGAGAAAATTAAAATCAAAGATAAATATTTTCGAGTTGTAGCAATAATTTCTTCAAAAGGACAAGTTTCTTCTTTTATGGATGCAAACAAATTAGTGATTATTCCTTATACAACTGCCCAGAAATATCTTATAGGAAACGATTATTATCCAGAAATTCATGTTATGGCAAAAGATGAAAGTCTAGTTCCTGGAATGGTTAAGGACATTGAAATAACTTTAAGGGATTTACATAATATTGATGACCCAGAAAACGATGATTTTCAAATTACTACCTCTGAAGAAATGATTGATATGATTAGTTTGATTACAGGGATTTTAACAATTTTATTAACCTCTGTAGCTGCTATTTCCTTAGTGGTTGGCGGAGTAGGAATTATGAATATCATGTTGGTTTCGGTTACAGAAAAAACTAGGGAAATTGGTTTAAGAAAGGCCTTAGGGGCGAGAAAGAAAGATATTTTAATCCATTTTCTAATTGAGTCTGTTGTTTTAACCTTTATTGGAGGAATAATAGGGATTAGTTTGGGAATATTATTTTCTTATTTAACTTCTTTGGTCTTATCTCAACAGGTGAGCCAAAGTTGGCAGTTTGCTATTTCAATTCCATCAATTCTTCTTGGGATAGGGGTCTCTAGTTCAGTTGGTTTAGTTTTTGGCCTGTATCCGGCTAAAAAAGCTTCTTTAAAAAGTCCAATTGAAGCGTTAAGATATGAATAATTTTTAATAAACAAAGCTATTGATAACAAAAAAGCAGATTTAATAGTCTGCTTTTTTGACTGGATTTACTGAACGTAGAATAAATCTTTTTTGAGTAAAATTTTCTGGATTTTACGGATTGAATCCCGTCCAGCATTTCCGCCCGTCTCTGCTTCGCTTCAGAGAGTAAAATAGAAAATTTTCTAACATTTTTTAATAGCCCCTTGCAAGTTTTTTAATTAAGGAAAAAAAATTTCCTGTTTTGATTTAACATAAATATAAATAAAAATAGATTTGCTGTTGACAAGGATTTTCAGTTTGATACTATAAACTATACCTATGGTCGGGGTGTGGATAACTCACCAGCCATTAATTTAAAAATATGATTACTCAAAAAGAAAAGACGCTCATCAATTTTAAAAAAGCCCAAAGTTTAACATCCAGAATCATTGAGATGGTCGAGGCTAATAAATATTGCATTGACGTTATGCAACAAAATTTGGCAGTGATAGGGCTTTTAAAATCCGCTCATCAAATGTTGATGGAGGGACATTTAAATAGTTGTTTTAAAAAAGCAATAGAAACAAAAAACAGAAAAAGAAAGAGGGAAATGATAAAAGAAATTCTAAAGGTTACTAAATTGTTTAATAAATAATTCTTCATCTTTATTTAAACAAGATGCGGACTAACTAAAACATTATGGGCAAAAAGAAAGACACGTTTAAATTAGTAATTCCTATTCCTCATTTATCTTTAAAATTACTAATACCCTTTTTATCTCTATTTTTAATAGGAGTAATTGTTGGAGGTACGGCAGTTAACGGCTATTTTAATTTCAAGCAGCGAGAAAATCCTTCTCAGCCCGGTCTTAGTCAGGATCAAGATGAGGCCGCCGCTTATTTGAAATTTAAAGCTATAAAAAAATCCTTTATCCCCTCGGGTATTCCAAGGATTTATGGTCAGGAGTTGAACATTTCTTTTGATGAAGTACAAGATGCTATTAATAAAACTGAGATATTCGGTCCTACTTATGGCATTGAAGGCAAAAAAATAGCTTTAACTGATTTAACTGAAACTGAATTAAAGCGATATAAAAAAATCGGTGCCTCTATTGCTTGTGAATATTGCTGTGGCGTACAAACATTAACGCGGGAAGACGGCACAGCGGCTTGCGGGTGTGCTCATTCGGTTATGATGAGGGGATTGACCGCTTATCTAATAAAAAATCACCCCCAAGAATTTACTGATGAACAAATTTTAGAAGAATTAACCAAGTGGAAAAAAACCTATTTCCCAAAACAAACTCTTTCAGCAGAATTAGACAGACTAGTAAAGGCTGGAGAGCCTGGCATAGAACAAATCTTAAAAGAATTTCCTGACTTTTTGCCTCAAATGGTTGGCGGGTGTTAAAATTGATAATTTAATAACTATTAACATGTCTAAAATTAAAATTAACAAAAATTCAACTGCCTCTAAATTTTTGATTGCCTTAAGTATTGTTTTAGCTATAAGCATCGGAGTTAACTTTTCTTTAATGCGAATGAACGAACCGAAATCACAAAAACATACTAATAAAGTTATAGACGCTATTATCCAGCCGGTTCTAGCTCAAGAGATTTACCCGATGTTTATTTGTTCCTGTTGCGGAAAAACCATTGATGCTGAGTGTTGCGGAATGGCCAAAGAAAGGAAATTATATGTGGAAGCCCTAACTCAAGGCAGGCTTTCTAAAGAAGAAGTTATTATGGCTTATGTTAAAAAATACGGTCTGGATTCTTTCAAAAACGAAAAACAAGGACAAGAATTTAAAGAAAAATTAATTCAAGAAGCTCCAGCCAACCGGCCAATAATCTCTATTACTCCTAGTGATTATGATTTTGGTGACGTCAGTCAGGCTAAGGGAAATGTGAACACTTTGTTTGAAATTACCAATATCGGTAAAACTGATTTAATCATTAATAAACTCGAAACTTCCTGTGGTTGCACTTCTGCTTCTATTATCTATCAGGGGAAAGAGGGACCTCTTTTTGCTATGCCTGGTCATGGCCAGAAAAGTCCGACCAATTGGCAGGTTGTGATTCCGGCAGGAGAAAAGGCTCGTCTTAAGGTTTATTATAATCCTGATATGCATAAAGATTTTCGGGGCACAGCTATTAGAGGGATTTATATTTTTTCTAACGATCCGATTAATTTCGAAACAAAAGTAGAAATTGAATTAAATCAAGTTGACTAAATCTATGAAATTTAAAATTTTTTTATTAATTTTACCCTTGGTTATTATTGGAATGGCTGTCTTGGGTTATCTCAAGTCCGTGCCTGGCGTAGAGAATCAAACAAACAGTCGCCCGCAAATTGAGATTACGCCCAAAACTTTTGACTTTAATGAAATTGAATATGGTTCAATAGCAGAACATACTTTTAAAATTAAAAATTTAGGAAAGGAAACCTTAGAGATTAAAAAAATAGCCACTTCTTGTGCCTGTACCTCTGCTGAAGCTGAAAAAGAAATTATAGAACCCGATGAAGAGGTTGACCTAAAGGTAATATATAATACCGGCCTTATGAGCGGCTCGCACGCCAAAGGTGAACAAGAGCGTATTATTTATGTTAAAAGCAATGATCCAATCAACCCACAGGTTGAGGTAACAATCCACGCTTATGTTAAATAATTTAGTCAATAATGTTCAGAATAGCATTAACACTGCAACTCCCTTGGCGATGATATCTTTAGTTGTCATTACCGGTTTTTTAGATGGTATTCATCCCTGCGCTATAGCTATTTTAATATTTTTTATCGCTTTCCTATTAACCCTCCATAAATCGGTTAAAAATATCCTTGGGTTGGGCTTTGTTTATATTATTGTTATTTTTCTAACCTATTTAGCCATCGGCATTGGACTTTTCTCGGGAATAATGCTTTTTGGCCAACATCACTTTTTTGCCAAATTAGGCTCTTGGCTTCTGATTTTGTTAGGATTAATAAGTTTAAAAGATTACTTTTTTCCTCAATTTAAACTGGGGGTTAAAATACCCAAGGTTTCCAATGAAAAGATAAAAGGATATTTACAAAAGGCGACCCTGCCGACCATAATTTTAGCCGCTTTTTTAGTTGGTCTGTGCTCGGTGCCTTGTTCTGGCGGAATTTACGTAGCCATTACCGCTCTTTTGGCCTCTAAGACTACATTTCTGACTGGATTTTTGTATCTTCTCCTCTACAATTTAATGTTTGTCATGCCTTTAATTATTTTGTTAGTTCTTTCTACTAATCCCTATACTTTAGTCAAGCTTGGCGAGTGGCAACAAAAGCATAAAAAAACTCAAAAATTAGTAATGGGTTTATTTATGATAATTTTAGGCGCGGCAATTTTAATATTTTTTGTCTGACCACATTAACCTAATTAGCAAAACAAATCCATAAACATGAATCAAGAAAACAATAATAAACAAAAAGAAGACTGCCCCCTTTGTGAAACCGCAAGAGAAACAACGGACATGTTGAGTGTAAACAAAGATGTTGAAATAAAGAATAAAAAATCGTTTCGAAAAATAAAGACGATATTTTGGTGTTTAGTGATAATTCTTGTGGTGGTCGGAGGCTATAAGATTTTATCCAAATCTCCCTTAATGAGTCCTGTAACAGAAGATGTTTCGATTCAGGGGAAGTCAATTAATATCTCTGAAAAAGCCAGCTCTCAGATTAATACTCTTGCACCCGATTTTGTATCGGAAGATGTTTATGGCAACAAGTTTGCGTTAAGTTATTTCCAAGGCGAAAAACCAGTACTTTTAATATTTTGGGCAACTTGGTGTGGTTATTGCGCTAAAGAACTGCCCGATTTAAAAATTTTTACTAAGAGATATCAAGATTTAATTCAGGTTATAGCCGTTACTAGTGGCGAGACAAGACAAACTATTAAAGAATATCTTCAAGAAAAAGACATTAATTTTTTAATCCTTTTAGACGAGCAAAGAAAAATCTGGAATCAATATCTAGTTCGCGGCACCCCTTCGCATTTTTTAATTGATAAAGAACAAAAAATTATAACTATGCGACCTGGCCTTGCTTCTATGGCAAATTTGGAGATAATGTTATCAATGATTTCCATTGAATAAATATGTATGACTCAAGAAATTACGATCATCACTGCTTTTGTCGCTGGATTTATATCCTTTTTTGCACCCTGTATTTTGCCCTTAATCCCTTCGTATTTTGCTTGGCTTTTAGGCATCTCGCAAAAGGAGTTGAAAAACAGGAATATTAAAATAAAGTTATTTACCCATTCCCTTTTTCTTGTTTTAGGTTTTTCAATTCTTTTTATCATTTTAGGGGCAAGTGCCAGCAAAATAGGCCAGGCTTTAATGTCTTATCGTTTATTAGTGCAGAAAGTAGGTGGATTGATTATCATTTTTTTTGGATTGGAATTCATTGGTTTCCTTAAAATATTTAAAAATCAACGGGTTGATTTAATTAAAAAAATATTTTCAAAGTTTAATCATCGAACAAGTTCATTCTTAATCGGTTTAACTTTTGCTTTTGCTTGGGTGGCTTGTTTTTCCCCAATCCTGGGTTCAATTTTAGTCTTATCTTCTTTTCAGGGAACATTAACTCAAGGAGTCATACTTTTGAGTTTCTATTCTTTGGGGTTAGCTATTCCCTTTTTATTAACTTCTTTATTTCTTAGTTTAGTTATGGAGAAAATTCAATTTTTAAGCAAAATAACTAAGTGGATTAATTTATTTTCTGGCTTAACTTTAATTATATTAGGCATCTTACTTTTTACAGATAACTTTTATAAAATTGTAATGTGGCTTAATAAAATTTATTAAATTTAACGACTATGGATAATTTTAATAACAATCTGACTGACCAGCCATTAACCAAAAGAGAACGACGATTATTAAAAAAACAGCAAAGGGAGAAAGAACGTTTGCTTTTAGCGCGTCGTAAAAAAATTAAGAAAGCAGTTTTTGTTTTATTGCCGGTTGTATTAATTGCAGGAGGAATAATTTTTAGTTTGCTAAATTATTCACCGGCAGAAAATCAAGGCAACCCAAAGATTGAAATAGCGCAGAAAAGATATAATGCTGGCACAGTTTCAATGGCCAATGGATTAGTAAAACATACTTATGAAATAAAAAATACGGGAGATAGTGATTTAGAAATAGAAAGGATTTGGACTTCTTGTCATTGCACAACTGCTCGTTTAATGGTAGGAGATAAAGAAAGTCCCAAATTTGGGATGAATAATAATCCTGTATTTTGGTCACAAAAAATTGCTCCTAATGAAGTAGGACAATTAGAAGTTATTTTTGATCCTGCTTTTCACGGGTCACAGGGAACAGGACCAGTAGTCAGAGTGGTTTATTTGTCTACTAATGACAAACAAAATATAAAAGCGGAAGTCAGATTGTCAGCTAATGTAGTTCAGTAATATGGAAAATATTAGTCATTATGGAGCCTGGGGAATAATTCCCATCATTCTTATTTTTTTTGCTTGGTTTATATTCAGATTTTTGAGGCCAAAGAAAAAAATTGAGTGGCGTAATTCTGGAATTTTTGGAGCATTTATAATTGCTCTTTATGCTGAAATGTACGGCTTTCCTTTGAGTATTTATATTCTATCTTCAGTTTTTGGGATTGATATTCCTTTTACTCATACTGAAGGACACCTTTGGGCTTCTTTGTTTGGCTGGGGTGAACCTGGAGCAATAATTGAAATGCTAATTGGATATCTGGGTATAATAATAGGGGGGAGTTTAGTAATAGCCGGTTGGAGAGAAATTTACCACTCTAAAAACGGGCTGACCACAGGAGGAATTTATAAATATATGCGCCATCCTCAGTATACTGGAATTATTTTAATTACTACTGGAATGCTCATTCATTGGCCAACTTTTATTACTCTTTTAATGTGGCCAATTTTGGTAATAGTTTATTATAATTTAGCCAAAAAAGAGGAGAAAGAAATGGAAGCAAAGTTTGGTGAGATTTGGCAAAAGTATAAAAACAAAGTTCCTATTTTTTTACCATCACTTAAAATATTATTTGCAACTAAAAGGTCGCGAGCCAATAAATAATATCAATAATATATGTTTAAATTTTTCAAAAAACAATGTCCGATTTGTAAAATGGAGTTAAAGGAAGGAAGGAATTATCCAGAGGGTTTTGGTAAAAAGTTTTGTTCAGAAGAATGTAAAGAAAAATATCGAAAAGAAATAGTAAAAGACCGGTCAAAACATTCTGGCAGCTGCTGCCATTGAAATTAAAATATAGTGTGGCAAAAAATAAAACAAAATCCTGGGTTAATGATGGCGTTATGTTGTTTAATGCCCATAGTCTTAATTATTGCCCTCCTTTCTTTATTTAAAGGCAGCGGTGATTATTTGGTTTGGTTAATTATACCTTTTTGCCTGTTAATGTATTTTTTTATGATGAGAGAACATAAACAGACTGTTGACAATGAACATAATGAGCATGGTTCTTGCTGGGGCCATAAAAAAGAAACAGGCAATAAAAAGAAATTATATCAATGTCGGGAGTGCGGGTTTGAATATAAAAAAAAAGAATGGGCCGAAAAATGTCAGAACTGGTGCAAGGAAAACAAAAGTTGTAATTTGGAAATAACTAAATATGCAGTTAGAAAACAAAAATAATGGGCAATCTCATAGTGATAATATTAACAAATATTTAAAGCCTTTTTTAGCTGGTATTTTAGGAATGTTTGGCTTAATTGTGATTTATGTTTTAATACTATTTATAGCAACAAAAGACATTCAACATGTTATTGAACAATTTATCGCTTTTAAATATTGGATTACAGCTTTAGTTTTGGGCTTTGGCATACAAATGAGTTTATTTTGGTATATCCGCTCTGGTATGCATTTAACAGACGGTTCTTCTAAAACAGCTTTAGTCGCTGGGGCCAGCACTTCAACAGTAGCAATGGTTGCTTGTTGCATTCATCATTTAACAGACATTCTGCCAATTCTGGGACTGTCAGCTGCCGCACTATTTTTAAGCAAATACCAACCCCATTTATTTGCCTTGGGAATTATTTCAAATATCGCAGGCATAGCATTAATGGTTTATATAATAAAAACAAAAAGATGTCCTAATTTTTTTAATTTCTCTAAAAAGCGAATTTAGTTTATGAAAAAAATAATTTTAACAACAAGTATAGTAATATTAATAATAATAGCTATTTTTGTTTTTAATGGGAGAAAAAACGAACAGGCGTCAAATCAACACAATTTATCTGTTGGAAATAATAATTTTGCTTCTAGACAAGATGATGCACCCGCGCCATCAAACAACAATGAATACCAAACTCAAACAGATAGCCAAGCAGATGTGACAGTTGAAGTTACGCCAAAACAACTTGACATAGGAAAAGAAAAAAATATTTTTACCGTTAGTTTAAACACCCATTCAGTTGAATTAGATTTTGACTTTACTAAGATTATGATTTTAAAAGACGATTTGGACAGTGTATATCCAGCTACTGAATGGACAGGCAATCGCGGCTGGCATCATGTCAATGGCGATATCATATTTCCCAAAATTAATGAACAGGCCAGCAGTGTTGAGTTGCAAATAAACGGCATTAATGGAGTTGACAGAAATTTTAAATGGACCTTAAAATGATTAACATAGGGTTTTAACAAATTAAAACTAATTTTTTATATTAAATATATGAACAATCAAAATTACACCTTCTTGATAATTGCCAACTGTACTGGTATATTTTTGGTGACTCTGTTTATTATTTGTTTTTTATGGTATTATATTCTTCCAGTAGAACAAGACCTACATTTAAAACTTTTTAGACTGGCTTATTTTGGATTTGGGGGCATGGGCTTGAGCGACTTTATTCTTGGAATTATACAAACCTATATTTGGGCATATATAATCGTTGCTATTTACGGTCTAATTGGTCGTGGTTTTAAAAAATAATTAGATAATTTTATGATAGATCAAAATAATATTAAAAAATTTATAGAAAAAGTGGAAAGATTTAAAAAAGAGCATAAGTTAGACTTGTCTTCGAATGAAGATTTAAGTATTGCCATTATGAATTTAGTCAGCTTAGAAGAACATTTTTTCTTTACGGGCGCTAAAACAGGTAAAGAAAAATATTATGATTTGCTCGGGAAAGTCAGAGAAATAAGAAAGGAGTTATTAAAAAAGATTGTCAAAGACGCCGAAGGTGAAGTCTGGTGTATTTCCAAGCATCTTTTAGCTGCTTCAATGCGATTGATTGAAGTGGGAACAAAACATTATAATCAAAACCAAAAAAAAGAAGCTCAAGAATTATTTTCTAAGGCGTATGATCTTTATTCATTGTTTTGGGGGATAAATCTGGACCTTATAAATATCGGCCAAGTTAAAAAAATTAATGATAATCAAATAAATAAGAATGATAAAAATAAAGACGATTTAACTAAAAGATTAAATAAATTAGTTCAAGATTTAATTGATTGTTGTGAGGAATAACTATGAAAACTATAAAAAAAGAAATTTTAAAAATTCAGGGGATGAGTTGCGGTTCTTGTGTGGCAAAGATAGAAAAAAAATTAAAAGAACAAAAAGAAGTAAAAACAGTCAATGTTAATCTGTTAAATTCTAGGGTAGTTATTGAGTTTGATTCTCAAAAAATATCTATAGAACAATTGGAAGCCATTATCAAAAATATGGGCTACGATGTTGATAAAAATCAAACTCAGGGCTTGCAAGGAAAATTAGAATTAAAGGTTATTGGTATGGACAACCCGCATTGCATAAACATCATAGATTCAGCCCTTAACAAACTCAACGGCATCATATCTAAAGAGCTTCTATCAACAGAAAAAGCGAGTATAAAATACGATTCCAAGATAATCAGTTCTGTTGAAATAAGGCAAACCATAAGAGACGCAGGGTATGAGAATTTTCTTGATACAGACAATAAAGATCAAGAAAAAAAAGCTCGAGACAAAGAAATCAGAATCTTAAAATATAAAACAATAATATCAATAATCTTATCAATACCATTGCTTTATTTTGCTATGGCTCCGCATATAGGACTGGCAATAAGTTTTTTTATAGAAGAAAATATGGCTTTAATCCAGTTTTTGATAACAACGCCAATTATTTTAGTAGGATATGAATTTTACTATAAAGGAATTAAATCAATTATTAAAGCAAAAACGGCTAATATGGACAGTTTGGTTGCCATCGGTACGGGCACAGCATATGTTTATAGTATTTATACGGGAATAATCGGAGATATTGACAATCTGTATTTTGAAGTAGCCGGCATACTGATAGCTTTTATATTGCTTGGCAGATATTTAGAAGCAAAGGCAAAAGGAAAAACAAGCGAAGCAATAAAAAAACTTATGACCCTATCTGCCAAAACCGCTTTAGTAATAAGAGACGGCAAAGAAATAGAAATTTCGATAGACGAGGTAATTGTCGGTGATATAGTGATAGTCAAACCCGGTCAGAAAATTCCCGTAGATGGGTTTATCATTGAAGGCCATTCCTCTGTTGATGAAAGCATGATAACCGGCGAAAGCATCCCAGTAGAAAAAACAAAAGGCGCAAAAGTTGTTGGTGCCACGATTAACAAAACCGGCAGTTTCAAGTTTAAAGCTGTAAATGTTGGCTCAGAAACCGCGTTAGCTCAAATTATTAAAATGGTGGAAGAGGCGCAGGCAAGCAAGGCACCTATTCAGAAATTAGTTGATTTAATTTCAGCTTATTTTGTGCCAGTAGTTGTTGTAGTTGCAGTTGTTTCAAGTGTTATTTGGTTCTTTTTTAATGGCGTAGCTTTTGCCCTTAGTATTTTTGTTGCGGTGTTGATAATTGCTTGCCCTTGCGCTATGGGACTGGCCACGCCCACTGCAATTGTCGTTGCTACGGGCAAAGGGGCGGAAAGTGGAATATTATTCAAAAGCGCGGAAAGTCTGCAAAAAACTCAAAAAATTGATACAATTGTATTTGACAAGACAGGCACTTTAACCAAAGGAAAGCCTCGGGTTACAGATATTGTGAGTTTTTCTAAATACGCAAAAGACGATTTATTGTTATATGCGGCAATAGCAGAAAAAAATTCAGAGCATCCTCTAGGAGAGGCAATAGTTAATTATGCCAAAGAAAAAAAATTGCCGCTGGCAAATCCAGATAAATTTAATTCCATAACGGGAAAAGGAATAGAAGTTGTTTACAAAAATCTACTTATTGATTTAGGAAACCGCGGACTTATAAAAGAAAAAGGAATTGATTATCATAAGGCCATAAACGAAATTGAAAAGCTTGAGATAGAAGGGAAAACCGTTATGCTTATAGGTATAAACAAAGAATTAGCTGGAATTATTGCGGTAGCAGATACTCTAAAAGAATATTCTAAACAAGCAATAAAGGAGTTAGACAAAATACAGGTAGAATCTATTATGATAACCGGCGATAATCAGCGCACGGCTAAGGCAATTGCCAAACAATTAGGTATAAAACGAGTTTTGGCTGAAGTTCTGCCCAAAGAAAAAGTAGATAAAATAAAAGACTTGCAAAAACAAGGCAAGAAAGTGGCAATGGTAGGCGACGGTATCAACGACGCTCCGGCTCTGACCCAAGCTGATATTGGTATTGCCATCGGCTCAGGAACAGATGTGGCCATAGAGTCAGGGGATATTGTTTTGATTAAAGAGGATTTGCGAGATGTGGTAAAGGCCATGGATTTGTCCCGCCTGACAATGAGAAAAATAAAACAAAATTTATTCTGGGCGTTTTTCTATAATGGACTTGGCATACCTTTAGCCGCTGGATTGCTTTATCCTTTTACAGGATTTCTTTTAAGCCCGATTATTGCAGGATTGGCAATGGCTTTTTCATCTGTGAGCGTTGTCTCTAACACACTCTTAATGAAACGACATAATTTATAAAATAAGCGGGAATGAAGGTGTTTCTTTTACACACTGGGGGCAGAAATTGTTGCTCGAAAAAAATTCGAGTTTTGGTCGGGATACCGAGATTCGAACTCGGGCTAAATCCTCCCAAAGGACTCGTGCTACCGTTACACTATATCCCGTTAGTTATTATATTTTACATTTTTTACTTAAAAAATCAAGTTAAAATATTCTAAGGAAAAGGCCACCTATTAATTTTGTAAAAAATAGGTGGCCAAGATCTAGATCCCTCCTTAATTTAAATTTCTTATTGTTTTGGGAATTAGTCTCTCGTCTATATCACGAAGACGAAATTCTAATTTGCCCCTTTTTCCATCTGAAATTTGGGAATCTGCCAGTTTCCGATGGATACTTATTTTTTCCCGCTCGTAGTTTGTTAAACGAATGTCCATGCGGGGAGCAATGCCAGAGATTTCCATGTACTGTCCTCTTTTTAGGTTAGAAAAAATCGGCTTTTTACCTAGCCGACTTTTTAATCTCTCTCTTTTTATAAACGAAGTCGACGGTTAATAATTAGTTAATAAAATAACAAACCAAATTAAACCAAAATGAATTGGTTTAATGTTACGTTTGGGTTGTTTTGTGTAACTAGTCATATATCCGCCTTTAATTAAATTAATAATATAGGAATTAAATATTTGTGTCAACAAAACTTTTCCCCAGAAATTATTTTAGTTGAAAAAGACATGATTTTTTGTTATCATTCAAATATGAATTATATTATTTGCCACTATAGCGAAATCGGACTTAAAGGCAAGAACCGAAAATTTTTTGAGGAAAAACTAATTGAAAACATCAAGCGTTGTTTGGATTCTTGTTTCTACGAATTTGTTAAAAGAATTTCTGGCAGGATTATTATTAAATTAAACTCAAAAGGAATAGAAAAGCAGTCGGAAATTAAAATTGCTTTAAAAAATGTTTTTGGTCTGGCTTATTTTTGTTTTGCTCATAAAGCCGAGCAAGATATAGAGTCAATTAAGCTACGAGGTTTAGAAATTTTAAAACAAAAAGATTTTAATAGTTTTCGTGTTTCAACTAAAAGATCAAAGAAGGATTTTTACTTAACTTCTCCAGAAATTAACAGCCAAGTGGGGGAATATATTGTAAACAATCTAAAGAAAAAAGTTGATTTGAAAAATTCAGAGATAATACTTTTTATTGAGATAGTAGAAAAATACACTTTTCTTTATATAGAAAAAATCAAAGGACAAGGAGGATTGCCTGTTGGAGTTAGTGGTAAGGTTTTGCTTTTACTCTCTGGGGGAATTGATTCACCAGTGGCTGGCTTTCAGTTAATGAAAAGAGGCCTTAAGCTGTGTTTTATTCATTTTCACACTTATCCTTATACAACCCAAGAGTCAATTAGAAAGACAGAGAAAATGGTTAAACATTTATCAAGATTCCAGGGAAAATCTAAACTTTATCTAGTCCCTTTTGCGGAAATTCAAAAACAAATAGTTTTAAAAGCTCCAGTTAAATTAAGAGTAATTTTTTACCGACGATTAATGGTTAAGATTGCTCAAGAAATTGCTAAAAAAGAAAATATTTCTGTTTTGGCGACCGGTGATAACTTAGGTCAAGTAGCTTCCCAGACATTGGAAAATATTAATGTTATTACTCGGGCGGTTGATATGCCCATTCTTAGACCATTAATTACTTTTGATAAAGAAGAAATAATTAATAAAGCAAAAGAGATTGATACTTATAAGATTTCTATTTTACCTGATCAAGATTGTTGTAGTCGGTTTGTGCCAAAACATCCAGAAACAAGAGCTTGTTTAAAAGATGTTGATAAAGCTGAAAAAAAGCTCAAAATAAAAAAATTACTTAAAATTACTTTAAAACAAATTGAAATAAGACAAATTGTTTAATTTTTTCCTCTTAACTTTTTGTTAAATTGATATAATATTTTATTATCTTAACATAGAAAGGAGGGACGTCATGGAGGTTTGGTCGCCATAGGGCCGTTAAGAGATTTTTTAAAATAAATAAAACTGAAACTCAAAGGAGAAAGCTGTGCATATTTAAAAGGAATCAGCGGGCGTTTAACCCGCTGATTTCCCTTTTGTCTTGGTCTAAATAAGATTAATACATTTTAGTTAAATCAATCCCAGTGTAGTAATATTTTAAAATTTGTGAATAATTTGCTCCTTGATTAGCCGCTGTGATTCCCCCCATTTGAGGAAGCCCCACTCCATGACCTTTAAGTGTTTTTCCTTTACCTTGAGGGTCATTTTTTGGTTGTAAATAGTCAACCGGAGCTTTAGTCATATTGGCTTGATAAGAAGAAAGAGTTTGTCCAGCACTTTGAGCAAAATAATAAGCAAGAATAGGATCATTTTGATAAGTTGCAATAATTCCTTTTGTTTGAGCAACTGCTGACAAAACATTTGGCCCTCTTAATTCTTTTTTATAGCCGCGATAAACTTGGTCTGCTTGAGTTGATCTAACAGTGAAAAAAGGCTGACCATCAGGTGTGTTAGTATATTTAGGGGTAAGATAGCGGAAAAGAGCATAAGTGCGGGCGGCAATAGTTTGAGCTTTTAAAAATTCCATGGGAGAAGAATCTCCTACCTCAGAAACACCTTTCATATATTCTTCTAAAGGTAACTGATTAATTAACCAAAGGCGTTCAGTATTAGGATTATAGTGAATTTTTAAAGTATTTCGGAACTCATTATCATTAACATTTTGTCCCCAAAAAGGACCATTTTCCCAAGAATTAATTTTAAAAATCGTTAAATCGTCTCCTTGAAGTTTAAAATAAGAATCAGACATTAAAATTCTTGTTCCCTGGGAATCATTAATGAAATAACGATTAAGTTCATAATTATAATCTACTTCAGTTGTTTCGCCGGCAGTATTACGAACTAGAAGTTTACCATTTTGATCATAAATATTATAGAGTTTATTGTCTAGGGTAGAAATTCGAAAAGGCAGATAATCTGGTTTTTCAGATTCTTCAACATAAAGAAGTCCCACTTCAATTTTTAGTCCTTCTGAAAGGTCTGTCCAGCGAAAATCATTAATAATATTTATTTCTGAAGATACATCTTGCCACCAGGTTTCAGTTGGTTCAAGAGGAGGGGGAGGAGTTGGTTCAGGCGGAGGAGTGGGTTCGGGCGTGGGTGGTAAGATAACTTCGGCTCCAATAACTTTAATGGCAAATTCAATTTTTCCACCAGGGACAGGATTTGACCCAGCATAGAGTTGAAATTTTTCCCAATAAAGCCCATTTTCATTAGGAGCTGAAAAGATAAAACGAAATAAAGCCTCTTCGCCGGGAAAAATCATTGAGACTGGATTAACACGATTAGGAATATAGTCATCATACCAGGTGGAATGGGTTAAACGACTTTTCATTCCAGAAATAGTTCTAAGAACAACTGCGTTAGCTCCTACTCCTTGCCAAAGAGCATCACCAGTATTTTTAAAGGTAACCCAGAATTCTAGACCTTGGGTTGGCCCGAGTTCTGGAATGGCAGCATGGCTCTGGGCTAATTTTTCTGCCTGATAATCAGTGTTAGCTAAAGCAGGTAGGGCAACAACAAATAACCCAAGTAGGCATAAATTTAAAATAATATATTTAATATAAGGTTTTGTTTTCATATGTTTTAGTTTAACTAAGGATAAAACTGCGTCAAGTTTTTAATCTTGCTGATCTATGTTTTTCTTGATATGATTAAGTTATGACGTTAACGAAAAAGGTTGCCCACAATTTTATTTTGCAAATTATTGGTCGAATTTTAGCTTTAATTTTGGGTCTTTTTGTTATTAGTTTAATGATGAGATATTTAGGCCCAAGAAATTACGGTTATTATTCAACCGCCTTTGCCTTCTTACAGGTTTTTGGAATTATTGCTGATTTTGGACTTTATTTAATCACTTTACAATATTTAGGGGGAACAGATTCCTTAAAAGAAGCAGAAAAAGAAAAAAGAGTCAGATATATAATGGGAAATATTTTTACTTTACGATTTTTTTCTGCTTTATTCTTCTATGGCGGAGCGTTTGCCCTTGTTTTTATTTTTCCTTATCCAATGATAGTTAAACTCGGGGTAGGAATTTTATCAGGGTCCTTGTTCTTTTGCACTTTAATTCAGGTTTTATCTGCTTTTTATCAAAAAATATTACGCACAGAAAAAATTTTTGTTGCCGAGGTTTTGGGGAAAATTATTACTCTGGTTTTAATGGTTTTATTTGTTAAATATAATTTTAGTTTTTATTCAATTTTGAGTGTTTTTATTTTAGGGCATTTAGCTAATTTTTTGTGGTTATTTTTTGCAGCAAGAAAATTGATTCTTTTAAAATTTAGATTTGATTTTATCTTTTGGCGAGAAATTTTAATAAAATCTTGGCCAGTTGGTTTAGCAATTATTTTTAACGTTTTTTATTTCAAAGCAGATACTTTAATCTTGTCTTTTTATCAATCGCCAGAACACGTGGGTTTTTACGGTGCAAGTTATCGTATTTTAGAAGTTTTAATTACTATTCCTCCGCTTTTTCTTGGGCTTATTCTGCCACGTTTAACCAAAGCTTGGAAAGACAAAGACATGGTTCATTTAAAAGTTTTAATTCAAAAAAGTTTTGATTTTTTGGTTATGATTTCCCTCCCCATAGTTTTTGCTACTTTAGTTTTAGGAGAAAAAATTATGATATTAATTGGTGGTCAGGAATTTAGTTTAGCTGGAAAGATTTTAAAAATAGTTATTATTGCCTGTGGAATTTTATTCGTGGCCGAATTATTTAAACACATGATGGTAGCAATTGGAAAACAGAGGCAAA
>SDBV01003618.1_pt1 | contig 22628 bp, 28 predicted proteins | sample 2277081 | NCBI WGS metagenome assembly SDBV01 (sample SAMN10402039, study PRJNA504765) | marine sediment metagenome | isolation source: marine sediment core GS10_PC15, 223 cmbsf | place: Arctic Ocean: Southern Knipovich Ridge | collected 2010 | reverse complement strand
CGGCGCTGCCGACATTGGGATCGCCAAACACAACGCGAGCAATGCTCGACCGGCTCCGGATAACAACCCAGCAGGTCCGTGTTCAGATCGGCCGCGAATTGGCGTTTCACCGCACGATGAAACGGAGCGATCTCGTCGAGCGCAAACGTACTCACCGTGTCGTCGCCCAACACCAGATGGATGTGCTCCGGCACCACGCCTTGAATTTGGGCGAGCTGCTGCGAATACTCGGCCAACTGGACCAGAGCCGTGACTTTTTCGGTGCGGGCGAGTTTGGTGTCGTACACCTCATACGAAAAGTCGCCCAGATCTGACGGACGGTCCACCCTCACCACGAAGTCGGCGTGGCCCGACCACACCCCGGCATCGAACGTCGCCTGAAACACGACGTCGGCGCCGGCCCGCAACGCCTTCACCGTCTCAGCGGCAGCATCCGGGCTGAAAGCGTCGATCTCGACGACCTCATTACCTTCGGCCAGCAGACGCTCCAGATAGCGGCGCTCGTGAAGATCGCCATGTTTAGCGACCAACTCGGCAGCATCATCATGGTATGGCGGAGGCTGCAGGCGGTCGTTGGCGCGTTCGCGGTTCAGACCACTCAGATGGGCACAGTACAAGTGATTGACCAGATCGGTCGGACTGAACCTGAGCTCACCATCAACTAGACGCACGACAACATCCCAACCAGCCGCAACGGCCAAAACGATCTTCCGACATCGAGGCTACGTCACACCTGCGACGCGCTTTCGGGTGTTCGTCAGCAGTGGCGCCGAGGAATGCCACGGATGCGCCAGCTGAGCGCCGAGACGACCAATGGGCCGCTGCCGTCATTGGACGATCCGAGCTGATTCTCCCGACCGAGCAGCCGCCGACTGGCCACATTGATTGTCATCCTGATGTCGGTGCCGTGTCGCCAGCGGTCGATCCACCCGACAGTCGTTCGACCAACCAGTCGGCGAACTTGTTGACGCTGTCGGCGTCGGCGTCCGCGAACGAGACGTAGTGCTGCTCTTTCGGCCATCGACTGTTTGGGAAACGGTCACGGAGTTCAGCATCCAGGTCCTCAGGCTCGGTGTCGGGCGGGTAGGTGCCGGAGCTATCGCGGACATATCCGCGACAGATCGAAATGCGGCCGCCGGTTTCGAGCTGGATGACGTTCAGTCCGTCGGGCTTGGAAGGCGTCGGGCAGTAGAGCGCAGCCAGCATGCCTCCCCGGTACTCGGCGCGGGTGCCTTTTCGGGACAGCCAATGGTCAACGATCGTTTGAGCGGTATCGGCCCAAGGCTTGTCCGTCGTGTGCTCGCATGCAGCGTAGAACTCGTCGAGGGTCGTCAACGTACCACGACGCGCTCTTGCGATACTCGCCTCCCATTCGTTCGGTCCGGCCTGCACGATCAGTTCAGGCGACCAAATCGAGTCGCCGCTGCGCCGCACTGCACGGACCCGGACGAGCCACACCGTGATTGCGTCACGGTCGAGCGCGGCGGCAGCTGTGTTCAGGTAGTCGGCCACCGACACGAATTCGTCCCGGTGTTCTTCTGCGATGATGACGAGTCCTGCCGCACCCACGGCGACGGCGTACGCGAGGCCACGGGTCAGATGGTCGTGGTCAGCCCGACCGTATTGGTTCTCGATCGCGACGAGTCGGCCGTCGTCGGTCTTGGCGAGAATATCGAGCGATCTACCTCCCGCTGTCGCGTGTTCGGTCTCGACGACCGTCAAGGACCCGATGTCTGTTTCTCGACCCAGATACGTCAGCATCTCATCGGTGCCCAGGAGCGGCGTGAACGCGTCAGCCTCGCCTCCCCACGCGTCGCGCGGCGTGGTGAACTCGAGCCGTCCCATTTCGGCGTCTGTCACATGCTTCCTTCGCTCGACTTCAACGGCTGTTGGTCTGCGGCTCGGTGTCTCGCCGCTCTGGATCGGCAGTCCCACTCGTCACCTTCCCATATCGGCAATGGCCGTCACTGAGATGAGTCCCGACCGTGGACCGAGCGGGTCGAGGTGGCGGCAGTGGCGCTGAACGATGGAAGGTGGGTGTCGCGCGACTGGCAGTCTGGTTCGGCCAACGACCTGGGGCCGAGTTCGCACTCCGCCGCCGGATCGTCACGTATCCCGCCAGTTCGGAAGGTCCCATGCTGACCCGACATGCAGCGGTGTTCGGACAAGACACTGCGGGTTCCAGTGACGTCGGGTCGAAGCCGCGTCAGCTCCGCTCTCCGGCTCCAGTTTCGACCTCGGGGTCTTAGAGATTTCGAACGTGGCCCGCCCGGATTCTCGACGCGGGGCGCTCGACGCCTGTCGGCGGCGGCTACCACAAACAGCTTCATCGATGGTGCAACAAACCTAAAAGAATCGCTTAGGATATGCACATGGCCGCTGAACAGCGTTTGGCAAAATCGCGACCGTTCACAATCGACGGGCAAACCATCGCGCCACGCCAGCTCGCAGACACGTTACTCGCACACGGCCGCCACTGGGTGACGACCGACGACATCGCCGCTTTGTTGGACGTGCCACGAGACCACGTCCCACAAACCGTTGCGGGCCTCATAGCAGCCGGCAGACTCTTCAGTCCCGCACGCGGAGCCTACGTACCCATTCCCGCCCAATACCGCACCTGGCGAGCCGTACCGGCCACACAGTTCATCGACTCGCTCATGGGCCATCTCGATCACAACTACTACGTCGCATTGCTATCGGCGGCCGAACTCGTCGGTGTGGCACACCAACGACCCCAAACGTTCCAGGTCGTAACGAACGGACGTGTGCGCGACCGCTCGTTCGGACGTGTGAAACTCGAATTCGTCACATCACAACACGCCAACCTCCGCCCGACCGTGACCCGTAACACGCCAACGGGCACGATGGTCGTGTCGACACCCGAGGTCACCGCGTTCGACCTGGTAGCCATGCCTCGCCGAAGCGGGGGACTATCGAACGTCGCGACCGTCATCGGCGAAATGGTCGACCGCTCGCTACTCGAACCGACATCACTCGCCGATGTCGCCACGACCTATCCGATCTCGGTCGTCGCACGCACAGGCTGGCTGATCGCACACTCGGCTCGCACACTCGACGTCGACATCGACCTCGATGCGCTGCGCGCAGCCCTGACGCCTAGACACTCACCAATTCCGCTACTCGCTGGCGGACGCAACGTCGGCGCCGTGGACACCGATTGGAACGTCTATGTGAACACCTCCATCGAGGCCGACCTGTGATCCCTGCGGCCAGCATCGTCGCATGGGCAACCCACACGCCGTGGCCGACCGACGAACAAATCGAACAAGATCTCGCCCTTTCACGACTCATCGTCGAAATCGCGAACGACCCATATCTCGGAGACGAACTCGCGTTCAGCGTTCAGAGGCGGCACATGTCTCCACAAACTCCATCTGAGCGAACCGAGACGCTACAGCGAAGACCTCGACTACGTCCGCCAAACCGCCGGCGGCATCAAAAGGCTGACCAAGGCGCTCACCGCGATCGGCGACCGCGTCGACATGGCGGTCACAACGCGGATCTCACAGCATCCGAAGGTCTACTTGAGTGCCCCCTATGAGACCGCCGACACTGCCATGCGTGTCAAAATCGAGATGAACACATTCGAACGATCATCGGCACGACCACTCACCAGACGGGCGTACCGAGTCGATTCGGACTGGTTCAGCGGCACCGCACAAGTCCAAACCTACGAACTCGCCGAACTCGTCGCGACCAAGATCCGCGCGCTGTTCCAACGAAGCAAAGGCCGCGACCTGTTCGACCTCTGGCTCGCCCTCACCGAACTCGACGTTACCCCATCAGATATCGTCGAGTGCTTCGAACCGTACCGGCCCGCCCGCTACACCCGTGCAAGAGCAGAACAGAACCTGGCTGCCAAACTAGCCAGCACCGGTTTCCGCACCGACCTCGACCCGCTCGTGACGTCGTGGCCAGACGGATACGACATCGACATCGCAGGCGCGCTCGTAGGCGACGAACTCATTGGCCGCCTCTAGAACAGCCGATCGTCGACCGCCCAAGCGGCGGTGCTGCGAAGCACGCCGTCGGAGCGGCATTGGCACCGAGCCAGCGCCGCCGACCGATTCTGTCGTAGGTGACATTTACGATGAACGTGGGCTGGCGAGCTGAATGAGACGATGTGATGGAGTACCGAACGACTCACGCGCACACTCGGACGCCGGTCTGGGTGGGAGCGATCATGCAAGCGCCTGGTTGCGACTGCGATGGCGTCCCATGTGGTGCTCGCACCGCGGTGATCGACTGCGACGCCGACTCCATGGCCGATCACGGTCGACGAGCTGGCGACATCGCACAACGAACGCGCACCGCTCGTGCCCACTTCGCAATCGACGACCACGGCAGCCTCGACTGCCACGAGCCCAAGATGCGGCTCGGCGCGGACGGCGCGGCAGCCACATTCCAAGCGATCGGTAGGCGTGGGGTCATGACAACGTTCGAGTCAGACGACAAATGCGGCACAGAGCGACGGTTCGCGCTCTGCGCTCGTGGATCCTCGCGAGCAGCTGTCGCCGGGCCGGCCAACCCACCGATTCGGTTCAAGACGGTGCATCGGTTCTCGGATGGTTGCCGGATCGCCCGCACACGATTGGAGAACCGATGATGAGTCACAAGTGTTCGCCGCCGTCGGGTGAAGCGAAACGAATGTTCCAAAGAGGAACGGTGTGGATTTGCCCGATCTGTGACCGTCCATTCATGCGAACGCTCACGACGGGCCGATGGCAAAAACGGAGATGGAAACGCGGCCGCCGCCAATATGTCGGCGGATCCTGTCGCGCGAAGTCAGACGCAACACAAGACCTGCGACGCAGAGATCGACAGATCACCCTCTTCGGCCATACGGTCGGCAACGAGTTCACATGTCCAGCGGGTCCGTCCGTCGGGCGGTGTGGTCGTGACCATGTGCACCATCGTCAACACATGTCATGGTCATAGATCAGCGGCCTTCCCGACCGGGCGTCATCGTCAAGACCGGCCAGACCGCGTTCGCCATAGCGTCGGCGCCACACGGCCACCTGGTTGTAGTGCATACCGACGATTTCGCCGATGTGACGGTTCGATTCGCCGTCACCGGCCAACAACACCAACCTCGCCCGCTGGCTCACTCGCGACAACTCGGTACGCGACCGCACCCTGCGTTCCAACTCGACACGATCCTGATCACATATCTCTACAGGTGCAAGTTTCATCCACCCATTAGACCACGTCATAGTAACTAACGCGAGGATGCACTAGGTGCGGGGTGAGAAACGTCCGGCGACCTCGTGGAAGGGGAGTGCCAAGAGTTGGTCGGCGGCGGTCGCGAGGATCCCTAGCTTGTCGAATTCGGCGACGATTCGGCGCTCGAGGCCGGTGCTGAGGTCATTCCGTTTCACGGGCGCCTCAAGTGCGTGGAATGTTTCGATCCATCGTTTGCCTTCGATGAGGTGTCTGATGTAGCTGCCGTCGCCTTTGCGCATGTCCATGATCACGACGAAGTCGGGTCCACGATGCCAGTGGAGAGAGCCGCTGGGATGCAGGTCGCGCCATTGCGTGGCTGCGCCGCAGCTGCGGTTCGTTGGTGGCGCGAGGAATGCGATGCTTCTGGTATCGATTGCCGCTGAGACTGTTCCCTGCCAGTCGACGTCGAGTCCGGCGGTGCGAGCATCGCGCAGGAAACGCAGGAAGTCGAGGGTCGCTGGTGTCTCATCGATCGCGATCGGCGGGCCGATCAGGCGCAGTTCTTTGATGTGTGCCGCCCAGACCCGGTCCAACAACGCGAGGTTCGGCCAGACATCGGACGCGGCAGAGTTGTCGGCGACGGCGAGCGGGATTGATCCGATGAGTTTGGCGACGCTTTCCGCAGATGCGCACAGGCCCGGCAGATCAGCGACGCGATAGGGCGACCTGTGTAGCGTGTCGTGGGCGGGGATCGGGCCTCGGCGCATCCGTTGTCCTTTCTGAGCGGGCCGGGTAGGCGGGTGTCGGGCGGTCTGGGTAGGCAAGTGTGGCGAGCGCGATTGCCGCGCCCTGATTTGTGAAGATCAGACGCGCTGTGGACAACTCGCCCAGCCAACTCTTGAGCCGTGACCGTTGAACGTCGATGCTGCGCGTTCGCAGTTCGCGGTGCAGGCTGTCGAGGGTGTGTGGCCGCTCGAGTGCTAGATAGCTTTCGGTTTCGAAGCCGGCCTCGAGTTCGATGAGTTCGCCGGTCCCGTTCCCTCTACGGTCTGCGATGCGCAGAGTATTGTCGCCGAGGAATCCTGTGAGGCTGCTCGACGGATACGCATCCCGCCAGCCCTTCAGAGCATCCTTGAGCTCTTGGGCGACGCGGGCGCCTATGCCGCGGGGGTCTGCGTCGAACATGTAGACGAGGTCGGCGAGCTCGTCGTCGGGCAGGTCGTACACGAATCGGTAGCCCGCCGCCGGTCGCCTGTCGGCAAATCCGAGCTCAGGCCGCTCGAAGTACGGGCTGAACCTCTCGATGGCAAGGCGCACAACGGCGTGGGGCGGTCGCAGATGCGTGAGCGACGGTACCTGCCGCAATACCGCTTCGTAGTCATCGTCTGTTTCGCCGGGGAAGCCATACAGGATATTCCACTGTGCCCGTACGTTCTGATGTTCGCATTCGCGCAGCACCCGAATGTTTTGGGGGCCGGTCACGCCCTTGTCCATGAGCCGCAGCACCCGGGTGCTCAGGCTCTCGATCCCCGGCTGGATCTGCGTCACGCCCGCGGCGGCGAGAGCCGCCACCCGCCGCGCGTCGAGATTCGACTTCACTTCCCAGAAGAGTCTCAGGTCCCAGCCGAGGCCGGCGAGCTCGGGCAGCAGCGACTCGAAGTAGTCAGTGTCGATGATGTTGTCGACCATTTGCACATCTACGGTCTTGTATCTCTGGACCGCGGAAGAGATCTCCTGCTTCGTTCTGCTCGCGGGCTTGGCCCTGAACCGAATCGATGACCCGTTCAGGCCGCAGAACTTGCAATGCCGCTTTGCACCCCACCAGCAACCGCGCGTGCTCTCGAGAACAAGAAACCTGTGTTTGCCGTGGGCTGCGGGCGAGTTCGCGATCCGCTCGAAATAAGCATCGAAGTCGGGCGACGGTGCGGCATCGATCGCCGTGGGCTCCTCGCGGTTGAGATTCATGTCGCCGGCGTCACCGCGCCAACACAACCCGGGTACGTTCTCGAAGCCGACGCCCCGTTCGAGCGCGGAGATGAGCGCCAGAAACGAGTGCTCTCCGTCGCCGCGCACGACATGGTCGACGAACGGGAAATTACGCGCGATCGCAACTCCCTGAGACCCGTCACAATTGGCGCCTCCCAAGACAGTGATAACGTCCGGGGCCAGTGCTTTGAGCCTGCGCGCTGCCGCGAGTGACGGCACGTTCTGCTGGAAAGTCGTGGTGAAGCCCACGATATCGGGCTCGTGATCGAGAATACCGCGTACCGTGTCCTCTATGAAGCCAGGCGCGAGAGCGTGCATCCGCACGAACTTCGCCGGCTCCACATCACGGGACTCAAGAAACTCCGAGAACTCGGCGACATTCCACGCACGCCCGTACAACGCCGACGTAAATACCCATTCGCCCACATGCTTGTGGATCAGGTCCGCGCCGGCTTCGTGATAGTCGTCGGGACCGAGTTCGCCGCCAGTTCGCGCAGCGAGATACTCGGCCCACGCCACGTTCGCGAATACGCTCTCGACGCCAACGTCGGGTCTGTGCCTGGCAGTCTGCGCCGTCAGGATCCCCAGCGCGAGCGAGGGATGGTGAAGCGCGTGCCACGGCATATTGACCAGTACGATCTTCACCGGTACGCCGCCCGATCGGAACGGTCTATGAGCACGGGTGCTGATTGGATACCAATCGGGGCAGTGCTACTCCTCGCTCTCAAGAGGAATGGCGACGTCATCTATACCCGTACCCGCTTCGGTGCTGACGCCTCCCTGGACATCTTCGAACTCTTCTTCGCTGGCTTCTTCTTCGCTCTTCATCTTTTCATCGACCATCGTTCTTGGCTTTCGTTCGCTGGCACGTTTTGGTAATTATCGGGCGATGCTGGCAGAAACTTGAGGCGTGATCGTTCCCGTGCCAGCCTTAACAACACCACGTCCCTGGACTCGACCAATGTCGGCAGCGTCCCGTGGAGTGGTGGGGTTCTGTCAACCGGAGCTATGCCGGTGTCAGAATCGTCTTCGGTCGTGGGCTTTTGATCGTCGCTGGACGGCCCGGAGCTGCACGCGGAGAACGTGAGCATGCATGCGGCGATCGTCGGGTTCGGGAACGTGTTTGTGTGCAGGCTCGCTCATCGTCCGCTCCCGTTCGCAGCCGCAGCAGGTAGCGTTTGTACGGTGAGCGCATCGTCGACTTTGGCGTATTCGTTCGCGAGCCAGCCGTCACCAAGATGCAGATATATGCGGGTCGATTCGATTGAGCGATGCCCGGCCAAAGCTTGGATTGCTTCAAGTGCCATGCCTGCCTCGCGTAAACGGGTGAAGCACGTATGGCGTAGTTCGTGACACGACGCATGGTCGAGTCCGGCGCGGCGCCGCGCTTTACGCATCAGGTCGTCGAGACCGTTCGCGGTCAACGGTCGGCCGCGATTCGGGCCTTTCAACGCGACGAATACGCGGCCGGTCGCACAATCGTCGGGCCGTTCAACATCGAGATATGTGCCGACATCCACGAAGAACCGTTTCGAGATCGGCACGTAACGTTGATTGATGACCGAGGCGAGACGGTGCTCAGCGCCTTGGCGCGGTATGCGAGGCTATGAGCTTCGGCGACCAGCGGGAGGCACTCATTCGGGGCGTGTCCAACGAGATCCCATACAGTCTCGCCGCCGCCATTGCCATCCCAGTCGACGGGAGCGACAAGGTCATCGACGGAGGGTCCGCGATCGCGCGGGAGGGTATCGGCAGTATCTGCCATGTCAATCACTCCAGTTAGTGGTTGGCCACGACCCCCGGGCGCACCAACGTCGCGGGGGTCACTTATGTAGCTGAGACTCTACGCAGATGGCTTTTGAGCGTGGAAATCGATACATATCTCTTTGTGCACCGATACGCCGTTCGGCCGGATCCCGGCAAATGTAACGCGGAGCGTTACCGTGTCCTTGCCGTGCACACTCATGACAAACGCAGCGTGGTATGCGATCGGCGGCGACCATCGCTCCCGTTCCCAAACCGAACGCTGGGTCGGCTCATCGCGATCGCCCGGCCGAACGTGCTCCATGCCGAATGCCTCGCGCAACGACTCGGTCTGACCGGGCTGCGATTTGACCGCTGCGGCTTTTGGTGCGACGACGTTCACGACTCCGTCGAGAACCGTGACGTTGGGAACGTCAACCATGTCGTCGAAATCGACAAAGACATCGAATCCGATGTTGTGGGTCGATGGCGGGTAGCTGAATGAATCACCGTTACGACGGATGACGTGTGGAGACTTCGAGTCAGTCGGGTGAACACGAACGTAGAGATCGAAGGCAGGTAGTGTGTGCGGAAGCTGACTGTTCTTGTATGCTGGCCATGCGAGCCATGCCGCAACTATCGCTGCGCTCAGGGCAAGTAGCCCAGTACCCGCCTGGAGTCCTGCGAACCACTGAGTGGACTCGGACTTCAGAAGCGCTGGGACCATCAGGACGACCCCGCGGCTGGGAGCAGTAGCAGGCCCACGAGAAGCAACGCGCGTCGACGTCGTTCGGCACTCGGCGCGCGTTCTTTCGGCATCCGCTGACCCTATCCAGGCGCCCCACGCTGACGTTCACCGGTTTTTTGTGACCGCCCCGCCCTCGTGACCCCTGCCCCCCTTTCTCGGGCACTCGGCGCTTGCCGACCCCGTTTTTCGACGATTCCCGTTCTTTCGGTCGTTTGCTAACGGATTGCTAACGAACTCGGAGCGACTGATCGGCATGGAGCATCACCGAATTGGGTGTCGTGAACCTATAAGACCTGCTCAGCGGCACTATCCGACACGGTAACGGATGGCCCGGCATGGCCGTGGTGAGAGTTCAAGTCCCCCCTCCGACACCACCTCGAGGTCCCGGTCTCTCGGGACGTTTCTCGCCTCTGACCTGCACATCTGCGCCTGTTGACGCGTCCGTCAATCGGGTCGTCGACGCACTGCGTTGCCTGCCCGTTTGCCTTGTCGCTGCAAGTAAGCGCCAACTAAGCGCCAGGGCACCTCCTTCCGCTCATTCATCACGATCCGAATACGAACGTTTTGAACAGTGGGAGACAGCAATGGCATCGAAAGTGACGACAGATACGGTTGAGCCGAACATTCAGCGCAGGACATCGATCGCGACCGGAAAGTCGAGGTATGCGGCCTACTACCGTGATCCGGCAGGGCGGCGCCGAACGAAGACATTCGCTCAGCTCGAACATGCCCGACGATTTCTGATCACGGTCCGCGCCCACGTTCAGGACGACGTGTGGCTCGATCCAGGCCGATCGCGTACGACCCTGAACGGCACTGTTTCGTTAGTGGTTCGGTTGACGCGGCCACTGGCTGGCTGAGTCGTTTGGGTGCTCGATCAGAGCATTTTGGCGAGTTCGTCGAACGCGGTCTTCACCCTCTGCTTCGCGGGGACGTCATCATCGGCGAGCGCGTAATGGCCGTTGCGGATGTTGCGGACGAGAGCATGGCCCGACATGACGCGTTGGGCGCAGTCGTCACGTTTGAGTCCGCGCATCGGCCGCAGCCACGTCTTGAGCGGACCGTGATCGCTCTCGATCCTGTTGTTCGCATATCGGCGGCGATTATGGAACGCGGCAGGGGCTTCATCCTCGACGGCCCGCAGGTACGGCGCATGACGATCGGTCACGACCTCTTCCAGCCTTGATGTCTTGGCGCGGGCGCGTTGGAAGAACCGGCGTGCTGCCTCGCCGTTGCGGCGCCTCGAGACATACACGTCGACGATCTGGCCGTGCTGGTCGATAGCGCGGTACACATACCGTTGTTTGCCGGCGACCTTGACGTAGGTCTCGTCCACCATCCAGATCGTGCCGACACAGTGACGTGCGGGGCGCGCCATCGCCTCAAGGAGCGGCGTGAAGCGATGGACCCACCGCCAAATCGCGACATGGCCAACATCGACACCGCGTTCGGACATCAGCTCCTCGACATCGCGGTACGTCAGTCTGTAACGCAGATACATCCGCACAGCGACGATGATGACCTCGCCAGGAAACCGGAACCCGCGGAATGCTGACGGCAGCTCGACCACAGGACGACACGATGAAGATCTACTCATCGCTCGATGATCGCGCAGCACCCGCCAGAACAGACGATCCGATAACGAAACAGTGCCTTCTGGACCGGTATTGGCGCTAACTGAACTCTCCGGGGCCTTCGGCCCGGTGGCTGAGTTCATGCCATCGGGTGCCTAGCGCTGGGTATCGCCCAAGGTCTCAAGGCTCGACGTTCGAAGACCGATACATGCGGCGAGGCGAACGAGTCGCCGCGGTTGCGACGCTGAGGCAAGGCATTGGAACGGTTCGAGCGAGTTGGCGCAATGATCGGTCCGGCACCGTTGAGACTTGGCCCGGACGGCGACTTGGTGGGAGGCGACGTGGCTCGCAGTCGGCGCTGCATCGGGGACCTGAGAGGCGTCTTCGCCGACGACGTGGCTTGGTCGGCCTTGGATCCGGGAACTCTCGCCTATGAGGTGGCGAGTTACTGCCCGGTGCCCGAGGGTACCGAGGGCGGACTCTTCTTCGGGTTCACCAGGATCATGCCCGGATTTGTGGGCGATGAGTATTTCATGACCAAAGGCCATTTTCATGATCATCGCGACCGGTCTGAGTACTACTGGTGCACCGAAGGTGAAGGCTGGCTCGTTTTGATGAACGAAGATGGTCAGTCTCGAATCGAGAGGCTCTCGCGTGGCGGTGTCAGCTACATACCGGCACGCACAGCGCACCGCATGGTGAATGTGGGCACGGCACCTCTTGGTTTCGGCGCATGTTGGCCAGCCGACTCTGGGCATGACTACGAGACAATTTCGCAGAACGGTTTTGGTGTCCGCATTTGCGAACGTGGCGGGGCGCCGACCGCTGTCGACGAACGGGCCGAATGATCGTGCTCGCCGCCGATATCGGCGGTACTGCCATCAAACTCGGCGTCGTGTCGAGCGGCGATGTTGCGGTGCTCCTCGCGTCGGCGGTCATCCCTGCGCGTGAGGGCGAAGGCTTGAGCGCAGCGTTGCCACGAATGGATGCGGTTTGGCGCGAACAGCTCGAAGAAGTCGGCCAAACGCCCCTCGACGTAGGCGGCGTCGGCCTTGGCTATCCGTCTCTCGTAGACAATGCCAACGGCAATATCCTCATGCATTCAGACAAATTCACCGATGCCCCAGACTTGAATTTGGAGGCCTGGGCGCAAACATCGTGGAACGCCCCACTTGCGATAGACAATGACGCCCGCGTCGCCTGCATTGGCGAATGGCGCTACGGGGCGGGCCGCGGCAAGGACGATGTGGTGATGATAACGCTTGGCACCGGCATCGGAACCGCCGTGGTGATGCGGGGGCTGGTATTGCGCGGCAAGACGGGTCAAGCCGGCGGCTACGGGGGCCACCTCACCGTGGATCATGACGGTCACAGGTGCCACTGTGGCAACATCGGCTGCGCAGAGGCCGAGGCGGCGACCCTGGTGCTACCCGCGCGTGCTCGAGAACGCCCCGACTTCGTGGGCAGTCGACTATCCGAAACCGATGTTGTCGACTACCGAGCAGTGTTCACCTTCGCCGAAGAAGGCGACGAATGCTCAATCGCGCTCAGGGATGAGGCCTTGGCAGTCTGGTCGGCGCTCGTCGTCACCCACGTACACGCGTATGCGCCCGATGTCGTCGTCATGGGAGGTGGGATCATGTCGAGCGCAGACGTCATCGTGCCCGTCGTGCAATCATACGTAGATGCCCATGCCACGTACGTGAACGCGCCAGTGAGGATCTTGCCGGCTGAGCGGCCCCTCGATGCCGGCCTGCTCGGATGTTCTTGGCTCATCGACGAGATGCTCGCCCGTCGGACGCGAGCCGACGTCGCGAATCGGGAAGATTGAAGCCCATGCGTCGCAGCACATACGACAAGTATCCAATTATGCACGTATCGGGATGTACCGATGCGGTCGAACTCGGATGGGACGAGATCTGCGTTGAGCTGACCCGCAACCTCGACGAGAAGGCCGGCAGCGTTCTGACCGTCGATTGTTACACGGGCGTATTCGACGACGCTGTGGCGCAAGCCCTCGTCGAGCGCATGCGCCCGGACGTCGTCGTTCGAACCTCGGAGCTTATGCTGACGGAACCCGAGATCGATGCGCTCGTTGCGCCGTTCAACGGCGGCGACGACCCGATCTTCGGCTACTTGTCGAACTTGGCACTGCAAGACTTCTTCGATCCCGAACGCGTCATCTCATGCCGGCGCCGAATCGCTGAGTCGAGTGGCCGGGTCCTGATTGTCGGCGTCGGTGCGGCTCTCGTCACTCGTGGCGACGTTCTCGTTCTCGCTGACCTCGCTCGATGGGAGGCTCAGGCACGCATGCGCCGTGGCGACGCCGACAACCTGGGCACCGCGAATCGCGGCCTCAAATGGAGCTTGCAGTACAAGCGAGCGTTCTTCACTGACTGGCGCGTCTGCGATCGCCACAAGAAGCCCTTGTTGGACACGATGGACTACCTCCTCGATACCAACAAAGCTGCCGAGCCGAAACTCGTGGCCGGCGAGGCACTTCGCGAGGGACTGAGCCAAGCTGCACACAGACCATTGCGAGTCGTCCCGTTTTTCGACCCCGCACCGTGGGGCGGCCAGTGGATGAAGCGTGTGTGTGGGCTCGATCCCGAGCCCGGCAATTACGGCTGGTGTTTCGATTGTGTGCCCGAAGAAAACAGCCTGCTCCTCGGTTTCGGCGATATCCGAGTCGAAATTCCAAGTCTCGATCTCGTCTACCAACACCCGCGAGAACTGCTAGGCGACGCGGTTCAGGCGCGTTTCGGCGACGAGTTTCCGATCCGCTTCGACTTCCTCGACACCATGGACGGCGGAAACCTCTCGTTCCAAGTCCATCCGAATACCGGATACATCCAAGAGAAATTTGGAATGCACTACACGCAAGATGAGAGCTATTACCTCCTCGACGCCGGGCCAGACGCCACCGTATATCTCGGCGTCCTCACCGGAATCGACCCCGCCGAGATGGGTGAGCGTCTCTGGGCAGCACAAAGGGGCGAGTCGACGTTTCCCGCGGAGGACTTCGCGAACCGTTGGCCGGCAGCGAAACATGACCACTTTCTCATACCCGCCGGTACCGTACATTGCTCCGGAGCGAACTCGATGGTTCTCGAGATCAGTGCGACGCCGTACATCTTCACATTCAAGATGTGGGACTGGGAGCGGCTCGGCCTCGATGGACTCCCGCGCCCGATCAACATCGACCACGCCATGGCCAGTATCGCGTTCGACCGAGACACCGAGTGGACTGGAAGGGAACTCGTCAATCACGTCGAACTCGTCGCCGAGGGCGATGGCTGGCGCGAAGAGCGGACGGGTCTGCACGATCGCGAGTTCATCGAGACTCGCCGACACTGGTTTACGCGAAGCGTCAATCATGACACCGACGGTACCGTCGACGTACTCAACCTCGTGGAGGGCGCCGAGGTCACCGTCGAGAGCCCGACACGTGTCTTCGATCCATTTGTGGTTCATTATGCCGAGACCTTCATCGTGCCAGCGGCGGTCGGCGCATACGCAATTCGTCCGAGCGGACCGGCTCAGGGAACCGAGTGCGCAACGATTAAGGCGTTTGTGAGGTGCCATCCATGACCTCGAGTTTCGATCCGGGCCTCGATATCACGCCGAGATCAGATCCTCTCGGGTTCAACTATGGGCCACAATGTTTTGGTCCCGAACCCGAGATCCGCACAATCGACCAGATACGCCCCAGCCTGCGTGACCCCGATTGCGAAGGTCCCGACGAGGTATATGCCATCGTGATGGACGTCGGTCTCGACGCCGACCGCGCAGACCTTCGAGCCCGACATCTCGCATTCGGTATCGTCACATACAGCGCCGGCCGACTTGGTGAAGAACCAGTCCGATCGCAGGGCCATGTGCACGTCCGGTCGCCACGGAACGGCTGGTCTACTCCCGAGGTATATGAGATATGGGACGGCGCTGCCTGTGTCCTCATGCAAGAACACGACGAAGACGATCCGGGCCGCTGTTTCGCCGTGCACGGACAACCCGGCGATGTCATCGTCGTGCCGCCCGGATGGGCGCATGCCACTGTCAATGCCGACACGAAGCGAAACATGACCTTCGCGGCCTGGTGCGACCGGGCGTATGGATACATCTACGATGGAATTCGCTCACATAGAGGGATGGCATGGTTCCCGATTGTGGACGATGCAGGCGAGGTCACGTTCGAAGCGAATCCTCGATATCGGCACAGTCATCTCACCGAGAAGGTGTCCAGGGCATACGACGACCTCGGAATCGACTCTTCAACGCCGATATATTCTCAGTACCGCCATGATCGAGCGCGATTCGGCTTCGTTGCCGATCCCGGCCTATTGGCCGACCGGTGGCGTGACTACTGCCCCTAGGCAGCCCCGCCTCTCATGATCACGGCGCCGACTCGCGGGCTCGAGGATGCATGACAAACCACCGCGGTTGGGCGTAGTGCGTCGAAAGTCCGCTATTTGCTGTGTTGTGATTGTCGAGGGGCTTCTTGCTCCGGCCGACGAGAGGTGGGGCTCAACACGGCCGCAGCGATCGCGATGGTGATTGTGTTTGGGACTGGGCCGCGCCGATTGGATCTGCGTTCGTCTGGTGGCCGATCTGTGCCGTGGTGTTGCTGGTCCATATGGCGAGGTGTCCGACCGCGGCTGCGGCTGCCGCCCGTGTGTCGTAGGCCTGCAGCTGCGCGGTTTCGCGAATTGATTGGGCCATGACTCCTCGCTTCGATCGGCGGCTTGATCTCGTTCCTGCCCGGTCACTGTCCCTGACGATCACGAAAGATGTCGATTACGCCCGGGGCGATGAATCCGATAGGTGGGTCACGGTCAGCACCGCTCACAGCGCGCCATGACCGCTGCGCGCCCAAACCGATTCGGTCACCGACGGTCCCGACGAGGGCACTGATTGGAGTGGCCGCACGCTAGTCGTGATTCGGATGAGGTATCGTCGGCGCCATGGACACCTGGATGGGGGAGGGGCCAACGGACCCGATCGAAGCACCAAATAAGCAACACCCGGGTTGCATCAGGCTGCATTCAGCTGCATCGAGACGGTTTTGCTCTCACCCGATCGGGCCAGCTATTTGTGCAGGTCGGCGCCCCGATCTGCGCTCAGTTGCATCGCCTTGCACCGAGACCGCGAATCGTTGGTTCACGCTTGAGGGGCTAGTGCCCGTTAAGGGCGTGGGGGTTCAAGTCCCCCCTCCGACACCACAAAGCCGCTGGTAGACGCCCTCGAAACCGGTTCCAAATGCCGATCTGCTAACGGATTGCTAACGAGCGAATCAGCGGAGAAGAGCTGCGACCGTCTCGGCAGCATCGGTCTGCATCGTCGGTGTCACATGCGAATAGATATCTAGTGTGATCGACACGTTTGCGTGGCCCAGGCGCTCTTGCACGATTTTCGGATGTATGCCGCTCTCCAGATCTAACGTCGCCCAGGTGTGTCGCAGGTCGCGCAATACGATCCGACGCAGCCCGTAGCACTCGACCGAAACGGTCGTGTTGGACGGAACCGGCCGACTCGCACGGTCGTAGTCCGAGAGTTCTGTTGTGGCGCGTAGGAGGTTTTCGACGTTGGCGTCTACTCATTGTCAGCCAAACATGAAGGGGACGCGCCATGAAGCGTCGGCACATCAAAGTTGCACTCATGACCGCGATCGCGGTCGCCGCGTTGGTCGGCGGGGTCGCCGCCGGCTCACCCGCCCAGGCCCAATTGTCGCCAGACGTTTCATTCGGTGGTCAAGGCCGGCCGATGGCGTGATTGCCGAAGACGCAAACGAATGGCTTCGTCCGACTACGACCGCTGCACCGCACGTCACGGGCGGAGCCACGCGCATCATCGACACCGACGACTGCCCCGGCATCATCGATGTCGGCGAGTGCGACACGTTCAGGACCGGTCTGACTGTTGGTGGCACGCTGCAGATCCAAACGGGCTGATCCAAGGAGCCAACCCGCCGCACGCTTCGGCGAGCGTTGGACTGTTTCGCGCGAGCTTGGTCGTCACGGCCCGCTTGCGCGTCAGCAGGTGGTGACCATCGTGGCGAGTGCGTGTTTGTCTGCGGACAGAATCGTGAGGGCGTACTTCTCTGACATTGCGATCCAAATCGCCGCTAAACCTACCCTCACCTGGCATTTCGACGCCGACGCGCTCGACGCCGAAGCCGCGACCGACGGCTGGTACGCACTACTCACCAACCTCGACCCGGCGCAGGCCAACACCGCCGAAGTGTTCCGCCGCTACAAAGGCCAAGAAGTCGTCGAACGCCGCTACAGCGACTTCAAAGGCCCACTCGCTGTCTCGCCGTTCTTCCTCAAAACCAACCGACGCATCGAAGCGCTCATCACCGTCATCTGCCTCGCTCTGCTGATCTTCTGCCTGATCGAACGCCAGGTCCGCAAAGCGATCGAACCCGCCGAAACAATGATCGGCCTCCACCCCGACAGCCCCGGCCGCAAAGCGAAACCGACCCGACGACTCATCTTCTACAACCTCGCCAAACTCCGCCTCATCCCAGCATCAGGCACCGACCCACCCATCATCGCCCAACCTGTCGGCATCCAAGCCACCCTCCTCGACCACCTCGACATCAAACCCGACCAGACCCGATCGTGACCACCATGACCAGCCAGAATCCAAACACCACCATGTGCGGAAAACCCAGCTAGAGGCCCGTGAGCGTCGCATATGCGATACGTGGGAGGTGCCAGCTACCGTGACGAGTACGGCCGCCGAATCCGACACCACATCGTTGTCGTCACGTGATCAGATGTGTCAGTGTTGCTGCCGACGCGCTCCCAGCTGGCCTTGTCGAAAACGTCCGGCGAGCGAACCACCATCTGGTCCGATACGCGACCCGACAGATCGCCACTTGCAAGCGGCTTACTGCTGGATTCCCGAGTGCTCAACGACCCTGTGCGGTACGTACGCATGGCGACGCGGCAACGCCGGTCAGGCGTAGGTGCCGAGATCGATTGATCCGACAACGTTCTTGGCGTCGGAGGGATTCAGAACCGTCCAAAGTCCCCAGTGGCGTGCGGCATCTTTGTTGGTGCTCTTGCACCAATTGATCAGTTCTTGCTGTTTCGCCACATCCTGAGCTTCACCCCACACGAAATAGACGTCGCTGTATGACGTGAGCGCGGAAAAGTAGGCTGTTTGGTTTGTTTGTGAAGCGAAACATGTTTCGCTCGACTCAGATTCGTTGGCGGGGTTACTGAGTGCCGAAGGCCACCAAGACTCTTTCAGAATGACCGGGTTCGTATTGTTCTTGAACCATTGATCCCAGTTGTCGTGGAGAAGTTTCGCGGCGTTCGTCGGATCGGAATGCCATTGCGGGTCGTTGTCGAAATAGGGATGAAAGTTAGGGAATGCGAAATCGCCGAGTGTCATGAGCTCGGGGTATTGCCACGATTGACCCTGATTCAGGTAGAGGGTCCACGGCTCTGATGTTGTGACCTCGAGATCTTGGAGGCCCGGATCGTTCTCGACGTCGTTCACCCAACCCTGGAGCTGCGTGAACGTGTACCGGCCCGTACTCACACCCTCGTTGCGTTGCCTACGACGACGGCGTCCGCGTCGGCGGCGACCATCTGAGCTTGTTTGACGACGCCCTTTGCTGGGTCGTAAATGCCGGCAACGACTTTTTCGAAGCCGATCTCTTTCGCGTATTTGGGCGCGTTGGCTAGTTCGCCTTCGACGTCGTACGTGACCAGCCCGCGAAAGCCTTGGTCGTATAGAAACTTCAGGTCCGCTTTGAGTTGAATCTCGCTGACGGACCCAAAGGCTGTCGGCTCGTAGGTCACCCACGTCCGGCACGTTTGGAGCGCCTGCGAGGCGACTATGGCCGCGGGCATCGAACACGGTGATGCGGACACATTTTCAATTGTCGGTGGTGCCGAGGCCGTCGTGTCCAAGCCGCTACCGCACGCTGCAATCAGGAGCACGAGCCCGGAGAATAGGGCGAGGATGCGAACGCTCATGAAGATCCTCACTTTCATAGAGACAATCACCGACAGACGACGTGTTCGCATCATACGCGAACACTGGACGGTCATTCGGTTGTTCATCTTTTGGTGCGGCATCTGTGCGGGAGGGGCGGGATCAGAAGCTGATCGGCAGGCCTGAACGTCAGACGAACTGGTACAGAATTCCCCGTTTGTCTCTGCGCACGGTCTCTACCGCGCCCGAGACTCGAAGGCAATACACGACTTGCTGGCCAAGGTGACGTGATCGGCCCAATCCGTCTGCGAGGTCCGCTGTCGTGAACGGATCCGGGAGGCTCGGCGGCAGCAGCCCTAATAATTCGTTCGGAGCGCCGACCTCAATCGTTTCCAGAACACCAACCAGCCTCCGCTCCTCAATAACAAATCCGCCGCGCCGCCAGCCCTTCTTCGGGTCGGGCCGACGGACCTCGTCCTCTTCAATGAGCACAATTTCCATCGTGAAGTTGGGGTGGCTCAGAAGGGAAGGAAACGAAACCAACTCCGCACAGACGTCCGCCGCAATGCCGCGCTTCGGCGATCGTCGACGAGATACCACTCGGCCAGCGTGATCGAGCTTTACAATCCACTTCGTCTCAGCAACCGGGTGCACGAGCCGCATCGGATGAGAATCCAGCAATCGGTCGAATTTGCGACGCATCGAAGAGAAACCGCGAGTCTGGATCTCGATCAGTAGTCCGTCACGAACCAGATCTACCGCGAAGCCCTCGATCGGAACCTCGACGTGGTCGCCGTCTTGGCGACACCACTCCTTGAGCCCCGCATGGAGCGGTTTTTCGTTGAGGACACCAATCGTCGTCACAAAGTGAGCCTACGACCAGGTCGACCGCGCCTGACGCCACTGATGTCTCACGCCCAACGACGAGCAGTGGATCTGAGAGGCCCAGCTCCTCAGCGGCGATGAGGTCCGGTGAACGCGTCAGCCGGTTCTGCAGCAACTCCTCGGAGACGTCGGCCTGCTCAATCATTGGCGCGTCGCCGGCGGTGTGGGATTCAACGAGAATGCGCCTCATTGCACTTCAAGTGATAGCACGACGGGGCGAGCGTTCGGACAAAACACTCCGCCAAGTGCGGGTGGCACGCCGTTATGCTCAGAGTCGTGACGACGGACAGCGCGTGGGACCACCTGCCGGTCGACGGGCGCCTGACACACGCGTTTCACGTCGATCGACTCCGACGAGATGATCTTCGCCCGGCGCGTGTTGGTGACCACGAGTTGTTCCAGACGTCGACGATCGACGCGCTGCTGGCCGCCGGATACGACGGCGACGTATCGGTCGGGGAGCTGCTCGAATTCGGCGATTTCGGGATCGGGACGTTCGATGCGCTCGACGGCGAGCTCGTCCTCGTCGACGGCGAGTGCTACGCCGTACGTGCCGATGGAATACCGAAACTGGCGCGACATGACATCAAAGTGCCGTTCGCGGTCGTCACCCGATTTTGTCCCACGTTGCACTTCGCCGTAGAGGACTCTGCTGATGCCACCTCGGTCGAAGAAAACCTCGACGGGACGATGCTTCCCGCCGATATCTGTGCCGCTGTCAGGTTCGATGGGCACTTCGGATGGGTGCGCACAAGGGCGCCGCGCCGCCAAACCAAGCCGTACCCTCCGCTAGTCGACGCAACCCGTGATCAGGCCGAGTTCACAGCCTCGGACGTCGACGCAGTCGCCGTCGGGTTCCGCTTCCCCGACTACGCTGCCGGATTGGAGGTGCCAGGATGGCACCTCCACATGTTGAGCGACGATCGCCGGTTCGGGGGACATGTACTCGACTTCCAAGGCTTCTGTGGCGACCTGCATGCGGATCTCGAGCAGACATTGCATGTCGAGCTCCCACCCGGAGTCGCCCTTCCGGATCCCGGCGATCACCTAGCTGAGCGTGCCAGCATCTCATCGATCGAGGGGCAAGCGCACGACCAGGCGCCCGGCGCCGCGGCTGACGCGTGAACCTTGTCGAGAGGCGGCGGGCCAACCCTCAGATCACCTCATCATGCGAGTGTGAACACTCTACGAATACCGAAGCAAGCTCCAAGTTGAGATCAACAGTGACCGTAGTAGCGACTTTTCGATCTCTCATCGTTTCATCCCGTTCCTACCATCGACCCACCAACAGGTACGGACCGCGAGGGGCACCGCGGGCTGGCAGTTCCGGTGCCGCGGCATCGTTGTCAGGCTTGTTCGCTGTGGTGTTCAGTCGTACAAAATCGTGTCGCCGTCGGGGTCTGCCCGCGAGTCGGTACCGTGGCAGTTCGGGCATCGAGGGGACGCTTCGAAACTGAAAGCCCCGCCGCATTCACATTCTCCGGCGATGCGTGCGATTTCGGCGGGGTACTCGGTCTCATCGATTGGTTCACCTTCGTATTCTGCTTGGACTTGCTCGTCGAACTCTTTCGAGATGATCGCGTACGGGCCGCGTAGTCCCTTGAGGTAGCGCAGGTGAACATCGCCGAGTTCGTCGAAGCCGACGGAGCGTCTTTCGCCGCACGTGTCGCAATGAAGTAGATGAAAGAAAAACCCGCTACCCGAACTCACCGCGAATGCCGTGTCGCAATCATTGCAAATTACTCCAGACTCCATACCCATTCCGTGTCCTGCCTGTCTTCACGTGTGGTCGTCGGCGTCAAATCAAGATCGCGATGAGCCCGAACGTCAGCACGATCGCGATGCCGATGAGGAACCATCCGAGCAGTTTCAACGCCCAGACAACGACCAGCCAGCACACCCGCAGCACAATCACCGAAGCTCGGAGCATTCCGCCGGCGATCGTGCGGCCACGCCGCGGCTGATGCGGTCGAGCAGGAACCCAATCAGATACGGTCATCTCGACGGTCAGCAGCGGCCGTTGTTCGTTCATGGGTCTCACCTCGGTTTCACTATATGGACGACCTGTGACAAGTGACTGCCGGGCGACGCGCGTCGGCGCGGTCTGTTGGTCTCGACGGCATTCGGCGGTCCAGTGTCGAGGGCGCAGAGGGTGACGCTTTTCGGATCGACGCTATTCGACATGAGGTTGCGGCTCGATTCTCGTCGAAGTCAGCGGGCTCAGCGGCTATTGGGCTGGTCGCGGAGTCGCCCGATTGCGTGACCGGTGGGCTGCATTGTGATCAACTCGTGCGGTCGATCTGCGATGATCGATGCGTGGATGACGACGCTACGCGGTGGAACCGGCGATACTCCGATCGAGCCAGTGCCGATGACCTGGTCAAGCCGACCCCACCGGACGCGCTGGTGAGAGCGTGCCTCGTAGACGCCGCCCCAACGTCGGGGCTCGCCCTCGACGTGGCATGCGGTAGCGGCGCCCAAACATTGTGGCTCGCGCAGCGTGGCCTCGACGTGATCGCAGTCGACGTGTCGACTGTCGCGGTCGACCTCGTCGA
>SDBV01003617.1_pt1 | contig 22634 bp, 17 predicted proteins | sample 2277081 | NCBI WGS metagenome assembly SDBV01 (sample SAMN10402039, study PRJNA504765) | marine sediment metagenome | isolation source: marine sediment core GS10_PC15, 223 cmbsf | place: Arctic Ocean: Southern Knipovich Ridge | collected 2010 | reverse complement strand
TGACTTTGGCCTCAGCGAATCCGACCCCTGGCAAGCCGGGGCCTGCCCTGTTGGCCCCCAACGCCGAAGTCCGAGAAAGCCAAGCCGGACCCGTAAATGGGTCCGGCTTTTTTTGTGCTTTATCTTCGCATCTCGGGGACACAATGGCATTGGCGGCGGTTTGCTCCGTGTGGTATAAACTGGTTTTGTTGTGCCCAGCGGACGGCATCTTGCACGCCGGCAGCGGACTTCGCCGGCTTGGGGTGGATGGAACCAGACCATGGATGGTTGGCAGACCCAGGTAGTCACCGCAACGGCCACGGAAGTTGTCCCCCAGTGGCAACTGACCGTGCTGTTGCCGGCCCACAACGAACAATTGGCGATCCAGCGAGTGCTGGCTGAGATCGTCGAGGTCCTCTCGGCGGAGCCGCTGAGCTACGAGGTCCTGGTGGTCGACGATGCCTCGACCGACCGCACGGCCGAACTGGCCGAGAAGTTTGCCCGGAGTTGTTGGCAGTGTCCGGTGCGGGTGATTCGCTGCGGTTCGTGTCGCGGCGCGGGGGCGGCCCGCAAGGTGGGAATCCGCCACGCCCGGGGCGATATCGTGGTGATGCTCGACGCCGACGGCACCTATCCGGCCGACGCGATTCCTCGCTTGTTGGCCTATTTTCCCGCCTACGATCAGGTCAACGGCGCGCGGACCAGCGAACAGGGCTCCTGGCCTTGGCTGCGGCGTCCGGCCAAGTGGTTCATCCGCAAGCTGGCCTGCTATCTGACCGGACACCGGATCCCCGATCTGAACACCGGGCTGAAGGCGTTTCGCCGCGACGAGATGTTGCGCTGGCTGTGGGTAGTGCCCGACGGGTTCAGTTGTGTGACCACCATGACGCTGGCCTTCTTGACCAACGGCTACGCGGTGAAATACGTCCCCACGGAGTATCGGCCCCGGATCGGCCGCAGCAAGTTCCATCCGCTGCGAGACACCTGGGCCTACCTGGGCACCGTGCTGAGGATGGTGCTCTACTTCCGCCCGCTGAAGGTGTTCTTGCCGCTCTCGGCACTGATGATCGCGGCGGGCGTGGCCAAGAGCATCTCGAGTTTCGTACTGACCGGTAGTATGCAGGAATCGGATATCGTGGTGATGGTGGCCGGTTTTATGACGTGCATGTTGGGATTGTTGGCCGAGGTGATCGTTGCGCATCACCGGCGATAGCGCACACTAGGCTTTGTCCCAAAACGGGCGACGGTCGTATAGTAGCCATCTCGCTCCGCGAGATGGAGCCTCATCTCGCGGAGCGAGATGGCTACTATGGTGTTTTGAGACAAAGCCTAATAGCGGAGAAGAACCGATGTCGCAGGACGTGACAAAGACCGCGGGAGCCTCGGTGGGTAACTTTTTCGTGCCCGGGACCTGTTTCATCCCCGCCGCACATCCGCTCCGGGCAAGCACGGCCGACGACGCCCGCCTGGCCCGCGATCCGGTGACGCGGAACCTCTACCTCACCACCGCCCTGGCCGACGTCCCGCGGCTGCTCGGCGCCATGGACCGCAACCCCTACCGACCCACCTACGGATGTCTCGACCGCCAGTATTGGCACTACCGCACCGCCAGCTTCCCGTCGCAGATGTATCAGAAGGGCGTACTGCCGCTGGCCCTGGTCTACACAACCCAATTGCCCGGCAACCGCTGGCAGGGTGACGCCCGGGTTCGCCAACTGGCCGTCGCCGCCATGCGATTCGCCGCCGCCAGCAGCCACCCGGACGGATCCTGCGACGACTATTATCCCTTTGAACGGGCACTCGGCGCCGCCGTCTTCTCGCTCCAGGCGGCCGCCCGGGCCTATCAACTCCTGGAGTTGGACGACCCGCAACTGCTCAGTTGGCTAAAGCGGCGTGCCCGCTGGGTGATCGACCACGACGAGACGGGACGCCTGGCCAACCACCAAGCCTTGGCTGCGCTGGGACTGCGGCGGGTCGGGCGAATCACCGAACGACAAGAGTATCTCGACGCGGCCGAGGCGCGGATCGACAAGCTGCTGGCCTGGCAGAGCGACGAAGGATGGTTCGAGGAATACGGCGGGGCCGACCCGGGCTACCAGACCGTGACGATCGACTGCCTGGCCAAATATCGCCGGCTCAGCGGCGACGGGCGACTAGACGAGCCGTTGCGCCGGGCGGTCTGCTTTGCGCGGTGCTTCCTGCATCCCGACGGCAGCTACGCCGGCGAGTACGGCAGCCGCGGCACCTATCATTTCTATCCGCACGGCATGGAATTGCTCGCCGCCGACAGCGCCGAGGCGGCCGATTTGGCCGACGGTTTCCTGCGTGGGCTGGCCACCGGCAAGCAGGCCGCCTTCAGCGACGATCGGATGTTCGCCCACCGGTTGGGCAACCTGATCGAGGCCTACCTCGACTGGTCGCCGACCCGCGCGGCGGCGGATCAGCGACCTCGTGGCGATACGATCCGCTACTTTCCCAACGCCCGACTGCTGGTCCGTCGGCACGGCACGTCCCACACGGTGATCTCGGCGGCCCGCGGCGGCGTGTTCAAGCATTTCCCCGGCGGCGGCACGCCGATCACCGATGCCGGACTGATCATCGAGACGGCCGACGGTCGGCTGGCCGTTTCCCAAATGCACGATCTCAGCCGCCACGTCCGACCCACGGTGGCAGACGACTCCGACGGAATTGTGGGAGGCGACTCCGTCGGCGACAGAATTGTGGCAGGCGTCTCCGACGGCAACGGGGCGAAACCGGCCGCCTTTTCCGTCAGCGGCCCGCTGCATTGGGCCCGCTTCGAGACGGCCACACCGCTGCGACAGGCGCTCTTCCACACCGGCATGGCCACCGTAGGCCGGTGGTGCCGCGGGCTGGTCCGCCGGCTGTTGCAGCGCCGCCTGATCACCGGCCGCCGTCAGTGTCCCGTGCGGTTGACTCGCGTTTTCGAGTTCATGTCGGAACAGGAGGCCCCGGGCGAGCCCGCCTTGCGAGTGACCGACACCATCGAGCTAACCGCTCCGGGCGTCCGTATTCGCCGGATGAGTTTCGGCACCGACCACCAGACGGCCTACGTGGCCGCCGCGGGTGTCTATCAGGACGCGGTCCTACAGCCCTGGACCGATCTGCAAGCGTACGTCGACGAGCTGAATTTACGGCGACGGGTCACCGTGGTCCGGGAGTTCTAAGGGTGTAGCCACAAGCTTCCCGGCATGTGGACTCCCGCGAAAGGGCCGACAAACGATGATGTTTGTTGCGGCGAAGGCTCGGGGGACTTGACTCGGTCGTATAATAGCGTAGTGTCCGCCGCGCGTCGGAGTCGAGGCGACTCGGATATCCGCTGCTTGCTGTCGCTTTGCGCGCGGCGCGACGAAACGCCGGTTCCTTAGTATCAAGAAGAAGGAGTTGACCATGCATCACAAACTGTTCACGCTGTGGGCTTCGTTGGCAATCGTTGCGGCCGCGAGTTCGGGTGTTTTCGCCCACTGCCAGATCCCTTGTGGGATCTATGGCGACGAGACGAGGTTTGCGCTCCTGGAAGAGCACGTTACGACGATCGAGAAGTCGATGAACCAAATACAGACCCTCTCCAAGGAACAAGAGCCCAACTACAATCAGATCGTTCGCTGGGTCGTCAACAAGGAAGCCCATGCCGACAAGCTCACGGAAATCGTCACGTTCTACTTCATGGCGCAGCGCGTCAAGCCGGCCGATCCCACGGACCGTGCTGCCCAGTCAAAGTATCTCAGGGAGGTGACGACGCTTCACCAAATGATCGTCTTCGCCATGAAGGCCAAGCAGACCACGGACCTCGAACATTGCGCCAAACTGCGTGAGCTCATCAAGAGGTTCAAGGCCTCGTATCTGGGGCAACACGCCCACGCTGATGGAAAGGGCCTGCATCATCACGACGATCATGAGAGCGGGCACGATCACACGCACGGCTGACGATCAACGGAACGTCAGCCAGGTGTCCGCTTTCTCAACGCGCTGTTTTCAGCGGTTCGACGACAGCCGATAAATGTGGAAACCTTCATCGTCGGTGACGGGCGCTGTGAGAGCGGACACCTTGGAACCCACCACCACCAGGTAACGGGCTCCGTGCCGACGACAATCATCTAACACCATCTCCAGGTTCTCCGTGTCCGGCGCCAAGGCCCAGCCGGGGCGATCGCAGTAGTACAGCAGGTCGATCGTCGTGCCGTGCATCGTTACCACCGGCTCACTCTGGGCAGTCAACTCCCGGACGGCTTCGGCCGCCGCCACGACTCGGCGGTCCTGCTCGGGCGTGACAAACGCCGGCTTGACGCTGTAGCGGAGCGAGAACAGCACCGCCGCCAGCAGCAACACCGCGACCGACGTCCGGCCGGGTCGCACCCGCTGATGGATGACCTGCCAGCCGAGCCCGGCCAGGATGCACAGCGGCGGCAACACGGCCAGATAGTAATAGTTCATCTCGTGGAACTTTCGCGGCAACGCCAATCCGAGCACGGCGGCCGCCAACAGCCAGGCCGAGTATCGCCGCCACCGCCGATCCAGCAGGCCCGCCATGGCCAGCATGAATCCCACCGGCGTGAGCACCACGCCGCTGAGATCGTCGAGGACCTGTCGATAGAAATCGGCCGACCGCAGCAACGGATGCGGCGGGCGGTGGGCCGTTGCGCTGTGACGTACGGAATAGAAGATCCGTCCGGCCAGCGGCCCCTCGGGAGATGCCGTGTGTGCGGCGTGGGCATACCAGCCGGCCGCGGGCAATACCGCCAGCACGGCCGCGATCAGCGCAAGCCGCCATGCCCGGGGTCCGCGCGAATGCCCTTCTGTGGGAGGCGACTCCGTCGGCGATTCTGCAGGAAGCAACTCCGTCGGTGACCGTGGTATATCATGGTTCCCATCGCCGACGGAGTCGCCTCCCACAATCTCATCGCCGACGGAGTCGCCTCCCACAACTGGGCGGAGCACCATCACGGCCAGCGGCAGCAGGACCACGAGCATGTAGATCTTCGTCAACAGCAGCAAGGCCAGGCAGGCGCCGGCGACCGTCAGCCATGCGAGGCGCCGGCCGTGGAGCCACCGATCGAGCGTGTAGAACGTCGCCAGGGTGAAGAACACCAGCGAGGCTTCCAGCATGAAGCTCTGGCCGTAGATGATACTCGCCGGCGAGAGGGCCAGGGCCAAGGCGGCGGCCGTCGCGGCGGTCTGCCCGTGCCGTCGGCGAACGAAAAGGAACATCAACGCCACCGAGGCTACGCTAAACGCCACCGCCGTTGCGCGACCCCAAACGTCAAGCGATCCGCCGAACGTCCTCCAAAGCCCGGCGGTCAGATAGGCCGAGACCGGAAACTCCAGCATGATCAGGCTGCGTTGGCCGCCTTTGAGGACATCCAGGGTGGGATACCAAAGGCTGGCCCGGCCCTCGACCCAGTTTCGGGCGATCATGCCGTACCCGACGTTTCGGGTGGCGAAGTTTCCCAGCAGCGGCCGGGTGATCCCGCCCAGCCGCACGACCGCCGTCAGGGCCAGCAGTAGCCAGAACACGGCCGGAAACTGGCGGGTGTGGGTTGACTGGGGTGTTTGTTCGGAAGCGTCCATGCCCGAGTTCGCGGGATTCCCGCCGATTTACTGGAAAAAGATGCGGGTTAGTGAAGCTTTGCGGCCGAATATACCGTTGCAAGTCCAGTTGTCACAGAGGAACTCCCTCCGCTACTTATCCCCATTGGGAAAAGGTTGGTTCCATGGCGCGCACGATTTTGGCGTTGTCGGTGGTGGCGTTGGTCGCCTTGACGGCCGGTTGCCGGATGTGTGCCCACCCGTACGACGATTGCGGTCCGCTGTTTACGGGCGACAGTTGCGGTCCGCCGTGTGCCCCGCATGCCAGGGCCGGATCGGTTCTGCAGGGCGGTTGCCCGTCGTGTGGCGGTGCGGGGCTAGGCGGTCCGGTGCTGGCCTCCGAAATGCCCGTGCCGGCCGGCGAAATGCCCGTGCTGGCCTCCGAAATGATGCTCCCGGCGCCTCTGGCAATGCCCATCGAAGGCGAGCAGATCGTCATCGAGCGGGCCGATCCGGTGCAGACACACACTTCGCCGCCGCCCGTTCAAGCCTGGCGTCCCATCCAACGGCGGTGACGGACCGACGACTGCCGGCGGATAGTAGCCGTCTCGCTCCGCGAGACGAAGCTTCATCTCGCGGAGCGAGATGGCTACATTGCAGTTTTCCGGCAAAAGCTAGCCGTTGGCTTGCCAAAGGTGGTCCCATCCGTCAAAATGACCGGCTCACCGGGGCTGCCAACCTGAGAGCCGTCGCCGATGGATGAGCCGGAAGCGAGTTTGGTCGAAGCGCCGCCGCGAACGATCCTGGGGATTTTCCGCCGCTTGGGGCCGGGGATGATTATTGCCGGCTCGATCGTCGGCTCCGGCGAGCTGATCGCCACCACCAAGACGGGCGCCCAGGCCGGCTTCTGGCTGTTGTGGCTGATCGTCATCGGCTGCGTGATCAAGCTGTTTGCCCAGGTGGAGTTCGGCCGCTACGCGATCTCCTCGGGCAAGACGACCATGGTGGCGCTGAACGAGGTGCCCGGCCCGCGGCTGAGGGCCAATTGGCTGGTCTGGTACTGGCTGGTGATGTTCGTGGTCAGTTTGGCACAGCTTGGGGGCATCGCAGCCGGCATCGGCCAGTCGCTGGCCATGAATCTCCCGATCGACGGCAGTTTCAATCGGCTGCTTACGTTGCAGGACGATTGGGACCAGCAGGCCCAGCCGATCCGCGAGCAGTTTCAACAGTCCGAAGCGGCGGCGCTTGAGAGCGACGACCGCCAAGTCCGTTTGGCCGCCCGACAGCGGATCGACGAGGCCCTGGCGCAGCGGTTGCACCGACCGCGGCCCGGTCCGGAAGTGGAAGGCTTTTTCTGGACCGACGACATTTTTTGGGCCATCCTGATGGCCGTGTTCACGGCGGGGCTGTTGGTCGTCGGCCGCTACGGGCTGATTCAGAACGTTTCGATGTTCTTCGTGGCCGCGTTTACCGCCGTGACCGTGTTCTGCGTGTTCGGCCTGCAGATGCTCGACCGATACGCTATCGAAGGCAGCGACCTGGTCGACGGGCTGAAGTTCCGGTTGCCGCCGATGGTCGAGAGCCTGAAGAGATCGCCGCTGGCCACGGCCCTGGCCACGTTCGGCATCATCGGCGTGGGCGCCACCGAACTGATCTCCTATCCTTATTGGTGTCTGGAAAAGGGCTATGCCCGATTCACCGGCCCTTGCAGCGAAGCCCCCGAGTGGGCCGAGCGGGCCCGGGGATGGCTGCGGGTGATGCGCTGGGACGCCTGCCTCTCGATGGTGTTGTTCACCTTCGCCACGCTGGCGTTTTACCTGCTGGGCGCCGCCGTGCTGCACCGCGACGGCCTGGATCCCCAGGGCAACCAGATGATCCGGGCGCTGAGCCGGCCGTACGTCGAGGTCTTCGGGCCGTGGGCGCAATGGGTGTTTCTGTTCGGCGCCGTGGCCGTGCTGTACTCGACGTTTTTTGTAGCCATTGCCGGCCATACACGTGTGGCGTCCGATGCGGTGCGGGTCTTTGGCGTGGGCGCCCGGTCCGACGAGGCCCGGCTGTGGTGGATCCGCGTGCTTTGCCTTGCCCTGCCGATGGTCGCGTTGACTTTCTGTGTGTTCATCCGCAGGCCGGTCGAGTTGGTGCTGGCCAGCGGGGTGATGCAGGCGATCATGCTGCCGATGCTCGGCGGGGCCACGCTCTACTTCCGCTACCGCCGCTGCGACGGGCGGATCATCCCCGGCAAGCTGTGGGACCTGATGCTGTGGATCTCCGTCTTGGGCCTGCTGGTAGCGGGCGGCTTTACGGCGTGGACGGCCTTGGGGAAGCTGTTTCCGGCGTTGCCGCAACTGTGAAGTAAGAAAGGGGATCGGGCTTGCCCGAGGGCCATGGCGGCGTAGTATTGTAAGGCGTGGCGACACGTGTCGTATTGACTGAATCCGCCTACCTCGAGAAAAAGGGTGTCGTGATGAGTGACGCTTATCAGGAAGGAAACGAGGCCTTTGCCAAGGGGGCGAAGCCGGACGACAATCCCTACGGCGAGAACGACCTGCACCGCGACCGCTGGAACGAGGGGTGGGAGGACGCCAAGATCGATCAAGACGCGAAGCGGAGTTCGGTTTGCGGGGAGAAGAAATAGGCCTCAGAGCGTCCAGCGATCGGGCAAGGTGGCCGCTTTGGGGATCACCACAATGCCGTCGCGGACCATGCCGCAGGGGGTTTCTTCGGTCCAGTCGACGCCCTGGCGATTGATGATCTGTACGTCGCGGCCGATGCGGCAGTTCTTGTCGACGATCGCGCCTTCGATCCGCGTGCCCGGCCCGACGCCCAGCGGGGGACGGCCGTTGGACTGGTCCTCGGCGATCTCGTCGGGCGGCTCGTAAAAGTCGTTGCCCATCAGCACCGAGTTGCGCACCTGCACGTCGCGACCGATCAGGCACCGCAGGCCGATCACGCTGTTTTCGATCACCGCGCCTTCTTCGATCGTACACCCGTCGGCGACCAGGCTGTCGCGGATCGCGGCGCCCTCGATCCGCGACGGCGGCAAGAATCGGGCCCGCGAGTAGATCGGGGCGTCCGTCGAGGATAATTCGAATGAGGGATTCGCTTTGGTCAGTTCCAGGTTGGCCTCGAAAGAGGACTTGATCGTTCCGATGTCTTCCCAATAGCCGTCGAACAGGTGGACCTGGACGTGTCGGCTGCGGATCGAGGCGGGAAAGACCTCCTTGCCGAAATCCTGATAGTCGGTCTTCTCCAGCACCGCCAGCAGCGTGTCGCGATTGAACAGGTAGATGCCCATGCTGGCCAGGCAGTCCCGGCCGGCGGCGACGACCCCCTGCCGATCGATCCAGGCCGGGTCGGTGCGGACCAGGTCGAGGTCCTGTTCGGTCTGCGGCTTTTCCAGGAAACCGACCACGCGGCCGGTCTCGTCGACCCGCATGATCCCCAGGCCGGACGCCTCGGCGGCGTAGACCGGCACGGCCGAAATGGTGACGTCGGCGCCGGCGGCCCGGTGCGAGTCGAGCATCCGGCGGAAGTCCATCCGGTAGAGTTGATCGCCGGAGAGGATCAGCACGTAGTCGATGCCCGGCTGCTCGAGGTAGCGGAGGTTCTGCCGCACGGCGTCGGCGGTGCCCTGGTACCAGTTGGGGTTGGCGATCGTCTGCTCGGCGGCCAGGATCTCGACGAATCCGTGGCTGAACCGATCGAAGTTATAGGTGCTGCGGATGTGGCGGTGGAGGCTGACGGAGCTGAATTGGGTGAGCACGTAGATTCGGTTCAGTCCGCTGTTGATGCAATTCGACAGGGGGATGTCGATCAGCCGATATTTTCCGCCCACCGGCACGGCCGGCTTGGAGCGGACTTTCGTCAGCGGATACAGCCGGCTCCCTTGTCCGCCGCCGAGGACCACGGTGGCAACGTTGTTCATCCGCTTTCCTTGACGCCCAACGGCATTCGATCACCCAAAACCACGTCCCGGCAATTCTACCGGAAGCCGTACCGGCATGGAATGGGTCCGCTGAGAGACAGGGTTGGTGAAGAAAAAAGGGGCGGGGGGCTTTTTCGGCCAGACGGAAGTGGTGTGTTGAGCGTTAGCCCGCATTTCTCACCAGGGAACTCACCACGGAGGCACGGAGAAGGGGACCTTGGTGGAATTTTGACAATCAGATCGGCCCCCTGGTGTTTTCAGAAGTGTCGCTGGAAGTCCTTATCTTCCAAGAACCTCCGTGTTCTCCGTGCCTCCGTGGTGAGAAATCCGGGTTAGTCAGCGAAAAAGCCCCCCGTCCCCTTTTTCGACTGCTCTTTCGCCAGCGCCCGTCGGCTGAGCGTCTCGACCGCCTCGGACTCCAAGCGTTTCCGCCACCAGACCATGTACTCCGGACACGGCCGGGCGCCGGGCATCTCCTCGCGGGGGTTGGCCGCCAGATCCTCGGCCCAACCGCGGATCACCTCCAGCGCGGCGCGGTAACGGGAATCGTCGACGTCGGCAAACGGAACCTCTTTGCACAGCCCCAGTCCACCGGACTCTTTGGCAAGCGGCGCACGCAGCAGCCGACTTTGCCCGGGATGGGTCAGATTCACCAGTACGGCATTTCGGGTGTTGTAGCGGTCGCGGCTCGCCCAGGTGAAGCCGTATGGGGAGGGGATTAGGGATTGGGGACTAGGGATTAGACTCCCCGGCTGGGAACGAATCCCTAATCCCGAATCCCCAATCCCCCGCCGCAGCGGCCGGCCAAACACTTCTTCCGGCACGCCGGGTGTCCGACCGCGAAGCTGGTGACACTTCGAGCACGCCTGTCCCAAGGCGGCCCACAGCGGCTCGGCGTCGGCGACCACACAGCGGCCGAAGTTGGCGTGGTAGCGGGTCAAGGCGTAGGTGCCGTAGTAAGGGGCGTTCAGGTCGATCCAGGTGATGATCCGGTCCCACTCCTCTTCAGAGAGCTTCACGTCGTGGTGGCCTTGTTCCAACAGCCGGACCAACGGGCTGGCGATCGCGCCGAACTGTTTGGCGGCGATCATCGGCGGCTGCGACCGGGTGCCGGGAACCTTCACGTAAAGGCGAAGTTGCTCGTAGCCCAGGCTGAAGCCGTCGGTCTTGTCGCCACGGAGATCCAGCCCCTGCGGATCGTCCTGATCGTGGCACGAGACACATTTTCGATCCAGCACCGGCTGCACGTCGCGGGCGAACGAGAAGGGCTCATCCCCGGCGTACCATGGCTTGGGCCGTTCAACGGCCTCTGGCCCGGCCGGCAAGGGGGTTGGGGCCCACGGCGCCTTGCGGGGCGACTCGTGACACCCCACGCAAGAGACCGTTTCGCCCGGCATCAGCGTCACCCAGCTTCGCATCCACCCCACGGCCCGGCCTCGGGAGTCCAACGGCTGGAAATAGATCGCCGCGCCGGCGGGCACTTTGAAGCTGACCGAACCGTCCGCGTCGACCGGCACGGTGCCGATCACCCGTTTGGCGTCCCAGGAACTGCAAAGCCCCATCGGCGGCGTGCCGTCCATGCCGGCCCAATGCGGGGTGCCGGTAGGCCGGTTGATGATCTCCACGATCCGCAGCGCCTTGACCTCGCCGGGCTTCACGCCTTTCAGGCCCGGGCCACGGTAGACGTCGGACAGACAAACGGTCCCTTCGCTTTGATCGTAGCGGACTTTCGTGGGGACGATCGGCGGGCGGCGACGGGCCCTAAGCGGCATCGGCGAGTTGCACGAAATCGCCGGGTCCTCGAAAACCGGCTCCCGATTGCCGAACGTGTCGACCAGATAGATGCCGAAGTGCTGCTTGCCGCGAGGTTTGCACGAAACCAGGAAAAAGTGCGCCGAGAGCGGATAGGGGTACTGATACAACGCCGAGAGTTTCCGCCAGAAGAACTCGTCCTTGGTCGGCTCGATCTCGCCCGGCGGCCAGTGGTAGACGCAGCCGTCGGCCTCTTCGCTGGGCGTGTCCACTAGAAACGTGTCCACAAGAAATCGGCCCACGTCGAACAACCCCAGCCCCCCGCACTGGTCGACGTCGTGATGCCCGGAGAGCGTGCACACGATCTGCGTGCTGCCGGGGACCGCCCGGGCGTGGAGCATCGAGATCGGCCAATAGGAGTTGTTGCCGTAGTAGGCCGCCCCGCCGGTCCCGTCGGGATTGATCACGGCCAGCCCCTGCACGTACAGCACCCAGCGGTCGTTGTATTCCCAACGGGTGAAGACCACGCGGCCGTCGCCCAGCACCGTGGGGAAATTGTCGTGGACCGGATTGACCGTCAGGCGGCGGATATGGCGTCCTTGGCCGTCCATCAGGTAGAGGTTCGACGCCGGCACCGGGTAGCAATCGACCGTCTGCACGCAGCGGGTCGAGCTGAACACGATATTGCCGTCGGGCAGATAACAGCCCTCGTAGTCGGCAAAACCGGCGTCTTCGGTCAATGGCCGGATTCGTCCGCCGGCAAATAGTAGCCGTCTCGCTCCGCGAGACGAGGCTTCATCTCGCGGAGCGAGACGGCTCCATTCGGCATCTCGCCCAGCGAGATGGCTACTTTCGGCGACCTCCCACTCGTACAGATGATAGTCGTCTCCGTCGAGACTTTTTTTGTGAGCGAACAGGACCTTCGTGCCGTCGAAGTGGACGTCCGGATCGCGAATCACGCCGGTGGGGCTTTCCAGCAGCACCTGAAGCTTGCCGTCGGGCCGCGGCGGCGAAAGGATGCACAGCGACGAACCCGGCTTGAACACCCGCGGCCGGTCGCGGTTCCAACTGAGCGACTCGGTGTAGGCGTAGTGCTGGCCGCCCAAGGGATGCCGCCTGGTCAGCAGCAACCGGTCAAACTGCATCAGCGGATTATGTTGAAGCAGCGCCCGACGCGAGAAGGCTTTCAACTCGGAGTCGAACCGGCGCCGCAACTGCTCGTTGCCGTCTCGGCCGGCCAGGGTCGCGGCCCGTGCTTTCAGCTCGGCCAACTCGTGGCGGAGCTTCCCCTCGGGATCGAAACGCTGCGGATACTCGGCGGCCAGGTGCTCGACGGCACGGCCCAAGGCGGCGATCTTCTCGTCCGCCGCCCCCGTGGCATGGCTACCCGATTCGGCGGCGAAGAGCATGGCGGGAAAACACAAGCAAACCGACATCACCCGGCTGATTTGCCATGCAGCGATCGGTGGAGCAAGGCGCATGGTCGCTCTCCTTGAGGATCGACCGAAAAACAACTTCCCGGTTTCAACAATCAACCGTTTAGCCGCCGCCGGCACGGCCGCTTGACACATAACACGCTTCTGGCAACGAAGTCGCCGTGCCGGCGGCAGCTAAACGGGGGAGACCCGATGAATCGGGCCGCTACGAACCTATTCTCGTCGAGAGTCCCGCCGGATGCAACCCGGAACCGGCTGCATCGAGCAACGGGCCGCCCCGTGGGTACGCCCGCAAATCGCGGTCCCTTGCGGCCTGATCGGACGGTCGCCAAAGGCCCGCAAGGTTGGTATAATTCCACAAACAGGACCTTTCTTGCCAACCCAACCGCCCAGGTGAGCCATGACCGACTTCGAGTCGCTGCCGACCGACGCCGAAGAGTACCTCGAGGCGTTGAACCGGGGCAACGCCTTCTTTGTGCGCGGGGAGTTCGATGAGGCGATCGACGCCTTCAGCGAAGCGATCCGGATCGATCCGGATCGATGCCTGGCCTACTACAGCCGCTGTGCCGCTCACTACGCCCGCGGCGATGAAGCCGCCAGCGAAGCCGACCGCGTGGCGGCCGAGAAAATGGAGCGCGCCGGCCGTTAGGGGCCGTCGGAATCCGCCGGTACACTACCAATATTCATGCGGTAAATATACGCGTCGTCGATCAACTCTTGATTGACAACGTCGCCTGTCAGCCGGAGCGAACCAATCTTGTCCGGGTCAATCTGAACCGCATGGCTTAGCGTCGCAACCACACCGGTAGACGGGCTGGTAACAGCGATGTCCGAGAAGCGCACGCGTTGGTTCTCGGGCAACTCCTGAAGCGCGGCTTGGATGCTCTCGTAGAGTGGACGGGCCCCGCACTGCTCAACCGTGCCGGAGGCGATCACCAATTGATACCGCTCGGAGTCTGGATTGTAGCTCCAGAGGGCAGCATCAACCTGTACGTGCCGTTCGTCCAGTTTTTGCACAAGTTGCTTGCCAAATTCAATGTCTTCTTCTACCAAGAACTTATGAGCCATGGGAGAACTCCGTGCGATTTGTTTTCGATTGCGTCAATCAACTCTGAAGCTTCAGCCTCGCTGTGCGTCTCATAGCGACTCTCTTCATTCCACCGCGCCACGGTCGCCCAACTCACTCTGAGGGGGTCGGCGGGCGGTTTCTTGTCAAGTTCCCCCTTCAGTTCAGCGGCGCCCAATAGCCCAAGCAGATCGTGCGTATAATACTTTCTTACCACCTTTTCCTTCGGCGGAAACTCTTCCGCGATTGTCCGCTTGGCAATGCACGCCTTAAGAGCGCACTCAACGGCATAGCCCGCCAGGTAGTAAGCACCTTCGAACTTGCGGTTGTCGTGCAGCACTTTGGCTTCCTCCAGCCGCACCTTCGCCAGCTTCTCAAAGTCGTTCTTGTTCATGATAACAACATAAACGTCCTACTCATATTATGCGACATAAACGGCGTCTCGGCAAGGCCCCGAAGGACCCTTGGACTACTTTGCCACGAAATTCACCAGCCGCCCCGGCACCACGATTACCTTGATGATCGTTTTGCCCTCGAGCAACTCGGCGATTCGCGGATCGTTGCGAGCGGCTTGTTGAAGCGTGGCCCGGTCGGCGTCGGCAGGGACCCGGACCCGGCTGCGGAGCTTGCCGAGGATCTGCACCGGGATTTCGATCGTGTCCTGCTTGATCAGCGACTCGTCGTACTGAGGCCACGGCTCGTAGGCCAGCGTCTTCTCATGTCCCAACGCCGACCAAAGCTCCTCGGCGATATGCGGCGCAAACGGCGCCAGCAGCAACACCAACGGCCCCATCGCCGCCTTGGGGCGGGGGTCTTGTTTGGTGAAGAAGTTCGTAAACTCCATCATTCGGGCAATGGCCGTGTTGAAGGCCATCGACTCGACGTCCTCGGTCACCGCCTTGACGGTCTTGTGCAGCACGCGGAGTTGTTCGGCCGTCGGCTCGACGTCCTGCACGGCCGGATTCAGCTCGATCGTCTCGGCCCGGTCGTCGAGGATCATCCGCCAGACGCGATTCAGAAAGCCCTGCACGCCGCTCACCCCGTCCATGCTCCAGGGCTTGACGGATTCCAAGGGGCCCATGAACATCTCGTACAGCCGCAGCGAATCGGCCCCGAAGTCGGCAACCACGTCGTCCGGATTGACCACGTTGCCGCGGCTCTTGGACATCTTGTACGCCCGGCTGTCGACCTTGATCGTGGCGTCCGACTTCAACGCGAACGCGTCGCCCTGCTTCTCGACTTCGTCCGCACCGAGCTTGACGGGCGTGACCGGCTGGCCGGTCTGCTTCTCGACCTTCTCACCCGTCGCGTCGCTGTGGACGTCCGAGGCGGCGACCCAATCACCGGCCGCGTTGCGATAGCCGGTGAACTCCATCTCGCCCAGGATCATCCCCTGGTTGACCAGCTTCTGAAACGGCTCGGGCGAACCGACGTGGCCCCGATCGTAGAGCACCTTGTGCCAAAATCGGGCGTAGAGCAAGTGCAACACGGCGTGTTCCGCCCCGCCCACGTACAGGTCGACCGGCATCCAGGCCTTTTCCACTTCCGGGTCGATCAGGGCCCGGTCGTTGTTCGGATCCAAAAACCGCAGGTAGTACCAGCACGAGCCGGCCCATTGCGGCATGGTGTTCGTCTCGCGCTTGTACCGCTTGCCGTCGAGGGTGACGTAAAGCCAGTCCTCGGGGGCCTTGTCCAGCGGCGGCTCGGGCCCTTTCTCCTGGGACTCGGCGTGCGCAGCGTCGAACTCCATCTTCTCGGGCAAGTCCAGCGGCAACTGGTCGGCCGACAACGCACGAATTGCCCCGGTCGGATTGCCGTCCTCGTCCAACTCGTGCAAAATCGGGAACGGTTCGCCCCAGAAGTGCTGTCGGCTAAAGAGCCAATCCCGCAGCTTGTAGTTGACCGCACTACGACCCTGGCCCTTGGCCGTAAGGTCTTTGGCAATCTCGTGCTTGAACTCGGGCGTGCTCAGCCCGCTGTACTGGCCCGAGTTGATCGCCGTGCCGTCGGCAATGAAGGCGACCTTGCCGGCGAGCAGATCGTCGCGAGGCACGTCCGCCCCTTCGCTCGGATCGACCACGGCGACGATCGGCAGGTCGAACTCTTGGGCAAACTCGAAGTCGCGGGTATCGTGGGCCGGCACGGCCATGATCGCGCCGGTGCCGTAGCTGACCAACACGTAGTCGGCCACCCAGATCGGGATCGGCTCGCCGTTGACCGGGTTGATCGCGTAGGAGCCGGTGAACACGCCCGTCTTTTCCTTGGCCAGATCGGTGCGGTCCAGATCGCTCTTCTGGGCGGCCGCCGCGCAATACGCTTTGACCGCGTCGGCCTGCCCGGGCCGGGTGAGCCGCTCGACGAACGGGTGCTCGGGGGCCAGGACCATGTAGGTGGCCCCAAAGAGCGTGTCGGCCCGGGTGGTGTAGATCCGCAGCACCTCGTCGCCCGGCTTGCGGGGCGGCCCCGCAGCGGCCCGGTCCACCTTCCAGCCTTCATACTCCTCGGCCAACGGCTTGCCGTCTTCGGTGGCCACGGCGCCGATGAAAAAATCGACCTCCGCCCCGGTGCTGCGTCCGATCCAATTGCGTTGCAGCCGCTTGATGCTCTGGGACCAGTCCAGCGCGTCGAGATCCTTTTCGAGTCGGTCGGCGTAGGCGGTGATTCGCAACATCCACTGCCGCAACGGGAGCCGCACCACCGGGTGTCCGCCGCGCTCGCTCACGCCGGCGACGACCTCCTCATTGGCCAAAACCGTGCCCAAGGCCGGACACCAGTTGACCGCCGCTTGGAGCTGATAGGCCAGCCGGTGCTCGTCGCGATAGCGGCGGACGGCTTGCTCGCCTTCGGACTGCACCTCGTCGGGAATCGGCAACTCGGCGATCGGGCGGCCCTTTTGTTGCGCCTCGTCGAACCAGGTGTCGAACAGCACCAGGAAGATGAACTGGGTCCAGCGGAAATAGCCGATATCGGTAGTGGCCAACTCCCGGTCCCAATCGTAGCTGAAGCCGAGCATCTTCAACTGGCGGCGGAAGTTGGCGATGTTCTGTTCCGTCGTGGTGCGGGGATGGGTCCCGGTCTTCTTGGCGTGCTGTTCGGCGGGCAGTCCGAAGGCGTCCCAGCCCATCGGGTGCATCACGCTGGCGCCCCGCATCCGCCGGTACCGGCAGACGATGTCGGTGGCCGTGTACCCCTCCGGATGGCCCACGTGAAGCCCGTCGCCGCTGGGGTACGGGAACATGTCCAACACGTAGAGCTTCTCTTTCGCAGGCAATCTGGGCGCGGCGAACGTCCGCTGGTCTTCCCAGTATTTCTGCCACTTCGGCTCGATCGTGGCCGGGTTGTAGCGAGGCATCACACGTTCCGCTTGGGCCAGGTGAAGAAATGCACAAACCTACGATTCTATCGGCTCTGGTCGGCTGCGGCAAAGGGACCCAATTGATCTTGAACCGTACTACGCTTTCCGCTACAAGGCCGCGGTCTACCTTTCTGTACACTTTTCGCCGTCTCCGCTGGACCCGTTTTCTCCCAGGAGGCCCTCTCATGCGCCTGGTACTTGCCATTGTTGCGTTCTGCCTTGTCCTCGCCGCACCCCCAGTTCGAGGGGCCCACACTTTCCCTTACAAGGCCTACATCACGGCCGATGATGTTTACGTCCGCTGCGGACCCGGGCAGAGCTACTACCCGACCGACAAACTCAAAGCGGGTCAGGAAGTGGAAATCTATCGCCATGACCCGGGTGGCTGGTACGCGATCAAACCCCCGGCGGGCAGTTTCGCCTGGATCTCGGGCCGATATCTTCAGCCGGGCAAGGAAAACCTGGCCGTGGTGACCGACGATCGGTTGGCCGCCCGGGTGGGTAGCCGCTTCAGCGACATCCGCGACGTGATCCAGGTTCGGCTCCACAAGGGCGAGGTCGTCGAGGTGCTCGAAGCCAAGCCGTCGGCCGACCGATCGACGACCTGGTACAAGATCGCTCCGCCCTCGGGCGAGTTCCGCTGGGTGTTCGGTAAATACATCGATCCCGACTACCCCCGCGACGGCATCCGGAAGACGCACGCCGCCGGCCAACTCCGCCGGACCGACGACGCCGGTTTGCAAGCCGACGCCGCCGTTGCAGAAGCCGACGCCGTCAGTTGGAAATCCGATGTGTCGCCGCAGGTGTCTTCACCCCCAACGGCCACGCCGGCCGAGCGAAAACTACAACCGCCGGTCGAAGACTCGCCGGCGATCGAGGTCCCCTCGTCGGGCGAACTTGCCTGGCAACCGACGCAACCGCAGGAGCCGACCTTCGCCCCGGTCACACCCCGCGGCATGTCGCCCGAAGCGTATCAGGCGGCGTTGGAGGAAATCGACGTGGAGTTGTCGGCCATGGTGGTCGAGGAGCCGACCGTCTGGGCGTTCCAGGAGATGCGAGATCGTTCCCAGTCGTTGCTCGGCCAGGCCGAGACGGCCGTGGAGCGGGGCCGCGCCCGGGTGCTGGTCAACAAGATGGACCGTTTCGAGGCCGTCAAGCAGCGTCACGATGAGATAAACGCCCCCCGCACCCAATATGAACGGTCGCACCGCCAGTTCGCCACGCTTGCGCAAAGGGACCGGGACGTTGCCCCGCTTGCGCAAAGGGATTGGGACGTCGCCCCGCCGCCGGATCTCGAGAGTCGCTACGACGGCGTCGGGCAGCTGACCCGCGTGGTGTCGCCGCGGTTGGACGCCCCACGATACGCGCTGCTCGACGGTGCCGGGGGCGTGCGTTGCTACGTCAGTCCGGCGCCGGGGGTCCGGTTGCGTCATTACCTTGGCCAGCAGATTGGCGTCAGCGGCTCGCGCGGCTACATGCCCGAGCAACGCGCCTACCACGTGATGGCCCGGCACGTCAGCCCGTTGGCCCCCCGGATGCGTTGACTTGCGAAACATCGAACTGAAGGCCCGGTTGACGGACTTGGATGCGGCCCGACGAGTCGCTGAAAAGATCGCCACCAAACGGCTGGCGGCGCAGCGGCAGATCGATACGTATTTCCATTGCCGGCAGGGGCGTCTGAAACTCCGTCAGATCGACGCCCTGTCGGCCCAGTTGGTCTGGTACGCTCGCGACGACCGGCCGGGCCCCAAGGCCAGCGATTACCTCTTGGTGCCGATCGGCGACCCCGAGACACTCAAGGCCGCGTTGTCGGCCGCGTTGGGGGTTCGAGCCGTGGTTCAGAAGCATCGCGAGATCTTTCTGTATCACAACGTGCGGATCCACTTGGACGAGGTGACCGGCTTGGGCACTTTCCTCGAGTTTGAGGCGGTGTTGGGCCCTGAGACCGGCGACGCGGAGGGGGAAACTCAACTGGACCGGCTCACCGAACAGTTCGGCGTCGCACCGGCCGATTTGCTGAGCGGCTCTTATGCCGACATGGTAGCAGCCCAGTGACGGAAGCACTCCCAGCGACGTAAAGCCTTTCCTTGTAACGGTTTGCATGTCCAATCCCCGGGCGGGCGATTGCCTTGGAGCACTTAGGCTGTTAGACTGGAGTGTTCGGCGGTTCCCAATTCAAGTTGTCAAGGGGCTGGCCAAGCGATGGCTTGCGTCTGGCTGAGCCGAGAAGTCGGGGAGATATCATGACGGAAGTGGCCAAACTACAACTGGACGACCAAGACGTTGAACTGCCGATTCTGGTCGGCACCGAGGGCGAGCGCGTGATCGACATTGCCCAATTGCGCGCCCAGACCGGCTACATTACGCTGGACGACGGCTATTCCAACACGGGGGCGACGACCAGCGATATTACGTACATCGATGGTGAGAAGGGTATCCTGCGCTATAGGGGATACCCGATCGAAGAGATCGCCGAGCGGTGCGACTTCACCGAGACCGCCTATCTGCTGATTCACGGCGAGTTGCCCTGTGCCGACGAACTCGAAACGTTCCGCCGAAACGTCCGCTCGCACACGCTGTTACACGAGGGGATGAAGACGATCTTCGCGGGCTTTCCTCCCGACGCCCACCCGATGGCCATTCTCAGTTCGGTGGTCGGCGCGTTGGCGATCTACTGCCAGGATTCGCTCGATCCGGCCGACGTCGAGCAGCGCGAGTTGGCGATCTATCGCATGCTGGCCAAGATGCCCACCATCGCGGCATTCAGCCACAAGCAGTCGATCGGCCAGCCGTTCATCTACCCGCAGAACGAACTGACCTATTGCCAGAACTTCCTGCAGATGATGTTCGCCTTGCCCAGCGAGCGGTACAAGATGGATCCGGATTACGTCGACGCGTTGAATCTGCTGTTGATTCTTCACGCGGATCACGGGCAGAACTGCAGCACGTCGACGGTCCGCATGGTGGGCTCCAGCACGGTGAACCTGTTTTCCAGCGTTTCCGCGGGGATCTGTGCGCTGTGGGGGGCCTTGCACGGCGGGGCCAACGAGGCCTGTATCAACATGCTGGAGACGATCCACGACGACAACAGCAACCTGGGCAAATACATCGACCGGGCCAAAGACCCCGACGACGATTACCGCCTGATGGGCTTCGGCCATCGCGTGTACAAGAACTACGATCCGCGGGCGAAGATCATCAAGGAGGTCTGCCACCGTCTGCTGAAAAAGCACGCCAAGAAAGCCCCCATCTTCGAACTGGCCGAGCAACTCGAAGAAGTCGCCCTGTCGGACCCCTATTTCATCGAGCGGAAGCTGTATCCCAACGTCGACTTCTACTCGGGTATCATCTACAGCATCATGGGCATTCCCAAGCAGATGTTCACGGTGTTGTTCGCCTTGGGCCGTCTGCCGGGCTGGATCGCCCATTGGCGCGAGATGCACCTCGCTTCCGGCGGCATGCGGATCCACCGTCCCCGACAACTCTACACCGGCTCCGCCCAACGCAAGTTCGTGCCGTTGATCAAGCGGTGAGCGGAGGGGCTTGTCGATTGCGGCGTACTGGATAGACTGGCGTTGGTTGCCGCAGCCCGGCTGTGGGGCGCCCGATCACGGAAGTAGAAATTCCAGCATTTCAAGGCATTGTGCCCGGGGGGTGAGAGTGCCATGCTGACCCATTTGACGGTCCGCAACTTCAAGCGATTTGAATCGGTGAAAATCGAGTTGGGCAACCCCGTGGTGTTCATCGGCCCGAACAACTCCGGCAAGACCACGGCGTTGCAGGCACTCGCCCTGTGGCACATCGGGCTTACCCGTTGGAATGAGAAGCGGGCAGGAAAGAAAACGCCCGAAAAGCGTCCCGGCGTTACGATCAACCGCCGTGATCTGAGTGCGATTCCGGTTGCCGAGGCCAATCTTCTGTGGCGAGATCTCCACGTTCGCAACGTGGAGAAAGTCGACGGAAAACAGCGAACCACCAACATCTGCATCGACGTTGTTGTCAAAGGCGTGACCCATGACAAGCAGTGGACGTGTGGCCTGGAGTTCGACTACGCCAACGACGAGTCGTTCTATTGCCGGCCTCTTCGTCTCTCTCAGGACAAGAGCCCCGAGCGGATGGGGGTTCCCGACGAAGCATCCGCCATGCAAGTCGCCTTTCTTGGCCCGATGTCCGGCTTGGCAGCTAATGAGACACGCCTTGACCCTGGAGCAATCGACGTCCGATTGGGAGAGGGACGTACCGCAGAAGTGCTTCGCAACCTGTGCTATCAGGTGCTCAGCGGCGAAGACGGGGATGCAAAATGGGAAGACGTCTGCAAGCAGATCGAGGGCCTCTTTGGGGACCAGCTCGATCGGCCAAAGTATATCCGCGAACGTGGTGAGTTGGAGATGAGCTACCGCACGCGGTCGAACACCCAACTCGACCTGGCCTCTGCCGGCAGAGGCCTTCAGCAAACCTTGCTCTTGCTGGCGCATTTGAACCGCAATCCCCAGTCGGTGCTCCTGATCGACGAACCGGATGCTCACCTGGAAATCCTTCGGCAGCGTCAGATCTATCGTCTGCTCACGGAAGCAGCTTCCGAGCACGGAAGCCAGATCGTCGTCGCCAGCCACTCGGAAGTCGTGTTGAATGAGGCCGCCGACCGGCACGTCGTGGTTGCCTTCATCGGCCGCCCGCATCGCATCGACGACCGCGGTTCTCAAGTGCTCAAGTCACTCAGAGAAATCGGTTTCGATCAGTACTACCAGGCCGAGCAGACCGGTTGGGTATTGTACCTGGAGGGTTCTACCGACCTGGAAATACTACGAGCGTTTGCCAAGGAGCTTCAGCATCCGGCCTTGCAGCGGCTTGAACTGCCGTTTGTACGTTACGTGTGCGATCAGCCAAGGGAGGCAGAGAAACACCTCTCTGGCCTGCGCGAGGCAAAGCCTGACCTGGTCGCCTTCGCCCTTTTCGACCGGCTGAACCGACCTCCGGAAAGCCGTCCGGAACTGAGGACCTGGATGTGGGCGAAGCGTGAGATTGAGAACTACCTTTGTCGGAAGGAAGTCCTCGTCGCCTGGGCACGCGCCCAGGCCGAGTTGCCTCTGTTGGTGCCAACCTGGGTCGACAAAATGCAAGAGACGATCACCGAGCTGGAAGACGCGATGGCAAAAATGGGCACGGGATCCCCTTGGTCGTCTGACACGAAAGTCTCGGATGGTTTTCTCGACCGGTTGTTTGAATTGTTCTTCAAGAAGCTAGGGCTTCCGAATTTGATGCGCAAATCCTCTTATCACGAGTTGGCCCGGTTTTTGCCGGCAGACCAGATCGACCCGGAAGTGCAACAAGTGCTGGACGCGATTTGTGAAGTTGCCGACCGCGCGCAACCCACGAAATGAAAACTACCGAATCTGCGGGCTGCAAGCGGCCGGTCGATCTCAGCGCCGTCGGCGAAGCTCGAACGCGTCGTAGAGCATTCCTTTGTCGATCGACTCCGGTATCTGTTGGGGACGCAGATCCCGCAGCTTCCTGATTGTCGGCGGCCCGAAGAGCTCGGGCCCCGGCGGCATGCGACCCGGCCATCCCAACCGCCTG
>SDBV01003616.1_pt1 | contig 22635 bp, 25 predicted proteins | sample 2277081 | NCBI WGS metagenome assembly SDBV01 (sample SAMN10402039, study PRJNA504765) | marine sediment metagenome | isolation source: marine sediment core GS10_PC15, 223 cmbsf | place: Arctic Ocean: Southern Knipovich Ridge | collected 2010 | reverse complement strand
TACCGTTTAACTGGTGGCTAATCGGCGGCATCATTGCTGCGGTCATAATCATCAGCATAGTTGTCTGGCAGGTGGTCGCCCGCCGAAGAGCCTGAATATAGAAATACCAAAAGTGCTTATTATACGCTAATATCCTGTACTTAGGAGTGAGACAATGATTACTACTGTTGTCACCAGCACAGTGACTAGCGTAACCACGATAGCAGGTTTTGGGATGATACCGGGCTTGGTGGCGGCAATTGCGTTAGTTGTTTTTCTCTGTGTCAAAGAGCTAGCTGCTGCCAATGGAAGTAGCTCACACCAGTCTTTAGCCAAGTTTCTTGATGTAGGGGTAGTACCGTTAATTATCGCCTTTACTATGATAGTAATTGTGACAATAGTGGGAATAATAGCTTAGGTAAAGAAGGAAATTAACCGCATATAAGATTGCTCTACCCAACCCAAAGAACAGATCTTTCCTCTCCCCGTCCCTCACCAGTGAAGCCAGATAGGACCTCGGTTAAAACCTCTGAATTTATCTATTGAGACTTGAGTTGCAGAGCCTCTTTAATATTTCATATGGGCGTATCAATCTCAGTATGACTGACAGAACAATGATGACTTGGCCTTCATTTTAGTCATCTGACCAAGGCTCATAATCTCATTCCAGGCACGGTCAACCCGGGTATGACCTGACCCCCTAAAATCAGTCCAAGTTAATCCAGGAATTCCTATCTGCTTAGTTGTTTGATCTCCGCAGACGAAGTGCAATTGCCAACATTTTGCCAACCAATTTGGCAACACTAGACAGTAACAGATAGAATACGAAGCAAAGATCTCGGATATATTTCTGAATATCTGAGACTGGATGGGTATAATCAGTACCTGATAGAAGATAGGGCTCGTGACTTGCTATCATTGGCTTACCGCGGGAACAAGATAAAAAAGGTCTCCAAACGCGTATTTAGGAAAAGCCATTAACGCCCCAATGATGAATTTCCGGTCTACAGGGCATTTACCTTGTCGCACCCGGTAAAGCTGGCTTCTAGATATTCCCATGAATTTGGCCAGTTCAGACAAGTTCCTGTATTTCCCGTTGTACACATCAAAGACTTTTGTCCGCAGTTCCATACACGACCCGTCAACAACTTTCAATCCTTTAATCCTCCTGTTTCCAGACTTCCCTCTCTCAATGGGCCAGTTTATTCTTCTTAACTGCCGTTTTGGGGGTTATTGCGCTGAAATACTACACATCTATACCCATTCGGCGCATCCCAGGTCAGGGGTCACAATAGCTTGAAAAGTCGCATAGTAGTAGTGACTAGCAAATAACGTAATTACAAAGAATATAAATGCAACAGAATTGCAAAATGTCACAATCACTCAATTAATAATCATAAAAAGTATGATATAATGTAATCAAGGTTATGAAAGAATACAAGGTGAAATTTCTAAAATAATAAGCTCAATTATTAAAAGTAGGTAGAAATCGCTAATTAATCTACCAGTATTGTAATAGTTCATGAAAAAACTTATTTCCATAGCAATAATTATTATCCCAATTTATTTACTTTTCGCACTTGCCACCCCTGTATATGCCGCCATTATATCCGAGCCAAGCTTTGAAACAGTGAGCAACTGGACGTACGAGCAGGAAGATGCGGATTATGCTGGCGCCCAATCCAGTGTCTGGAGTACCCAAAGCAACAATTCTTATCTGCTTTCAAGCGCAGGTGGTGGGATGATTGCTAACAAGAAACACGCTCACTTATATCAATCGATGGATTTTACCTCTGTGGATACGATTTCCTTTGATGCAAGATTGAGTGCTGGCAGTAATGGATACTACGAAGCGACAGTTGAAGTGGGTGGTGTAACGGTTTGGACTCAGAGCATTACAACAACTCAACTTGATTACCTACATCAAGAAGTAGACGTTAGCGGATATTCAGGTGTTCAAACCTTCCATATTCACGTTGAAACCGTTGCTACTGCAAATAGTATTACTGTGAATGCCTACTTCGATAATATCAAGATATGGGGTTCATATAGTTCAGGGCGAACCACTGTAATAAACGATTTCACCACTTACGAGGACATCGTTTATATGTATGGAGAAAATTTTGACACCACCGGCACTTACAAGATAGCCTACTATGACGGTGGCACTGCCCACGATGGTGCCGATGGCACCAAGGTTGAAACCGATGGCCCCTACACTGACGACTCCGATGGAATCTTAGACCCAAGCCAGTGCCGCCCCGCTGACTACGGGTCATCCAGCTATGGAACGTGGAACGCCGTAATTTACAAAACTACAGGGACTATGCCAGTGAGTTACGACCTGGTTAGTAAGTCTGATTCTGCTTATGTCATAACCGATAGTTTTTATGTGCAACCTGAAGCAATCCCCGAATTTCCCAGTGTAGTGGCTGGTATTGTAGTGGCGGGAATGTGCTTTGGCTTTTATTACTGGATGAGGGAGCGGAGGCTGGCACATGTCAAGACTTAGAATTATCTACCTCACATCGCTGGCCGTTCTGGCAGTGCTAACAATCTTTACCGTATTCCGCCCCATGGCAACCGGCGGGGAATACCGTAATGTAGCCAGAACGCATTTACTTCAGACGGACAACGAGTACATAATCGAGTTCGACATTATTAATCACGAAGGGGAGGATAAAAAGTACACTATCAATGTCGTAGTTAATAGTAAGCTATATAGTGAGGACGCCCTGATTCTCAGTGGCAGAATGTTCACTTATATTCATCATATCCGGCCAGAAAAATTAACCGAGGGCAATGTTCATTTTGCCATCTACAAAGAGGGTGAGGATATCCCGTTTAAGCAGGCAACCTACTACCTGAAATGAAAGCTCGATGAACGAGCTATTAAATGATGGAAGAGAATAAGAGAAGCCTCTATTTCAGGCTAACCATCGTCTCGCTGAGCATACTGCTCCTGGGCAGTTTCTGGCTGACCATGAGAATGGCAGCCGAACCGGTGAACCTGGTAGTTAAACCGGTCGTCCCCAGGGAAGATGAACCAATTGTAGCCACCTTTAAGTTGAACAACCCCTCACCCCAGGCCCTGCTGGCAAGCTACCAGTTCTATGCCAATGGTGAGCTCCTTACCCGGGGGTCCACCACCATAGCCCCCGCCTCGTGTGAGACCTACCAGTACGCCTACGAGAATCCCCTGAGGCTGGGGGAGCAGCTCAACTTTGTGGTCAGGACCCAATCAGAATACGGAAATTACCAGAGAGCGGTCTCCTTGCCATCCTATCCGCCCCAGATATGGTCAAGCTTCGTTAGCTTTGCCTCTTTCTCTACCACAGTGATGAGTTCCATGTCTACTATGACCTACTACCAGACCGCTTTTGTTAGTGATCTGGGGTTCAATGTGGGGTTCATCTGTGCGGTTGTCCTCATTGCCTTGCTTATTTTCCTGGAACTGAGCAAACCCGTGGTGGACGGCAGGATGGAGACTGTTTTGGGAAGGCTGATAATGAGGTTCTCTACTGTTGTCTGGCTGCTCTTTATTATCGTCATGGGTGTTGTCTACACCACGGTAATGATTATCACGTCCACATGAAGCAAAATATCTCGGTAATCAAAGGTAATACTTGAGGTTCCCCTGTCGTCCTCCTACCAAGGCATAAATCGTTTGCGCTGGCATAACTGGCATCAAGTAAGCTAGTCGCGTAGGTGCTCTCGCTTAGCATCTACGCTAAGGAGCGCTATATTTCACGACTGGTGGCCAGGCGTGGGAAGGTAAAATAAAAAAGGAACGTTTATTTCCCCACTTTGCAGCCTAGCTTCGGTAATAGTATGATTGGCTTTTTATTCTCCTCTTGCATATTTCTTATGATACCCCTTTTCTAGCCACTCAACATACACCCGCAGCCCGAATCCTTTAGTGGATAAGTTCCGCCTCCATTTAGTTACTCCATCATCAATCCGCTTTTCTACTTTGCCAACCTTTGCCCAATACCTGAGTTTTGCCAGCGCCCATTGATACTGACCTGATTCCATGTCTTTTTGCCTATGCTGTCTTGCTCGTCGCATTATATGTTCTGGTCTGATATAGCGGGCGATAAGAATAGCAAAGTATCTAGTGTCATGCCATTGATCATCTGATAATAACTTTGCTAACTCTAAAGTGGCACGACTGGCACGTTTGGCGTTACCTTTATCGGTATTGCTCATCCTGTTCGATATTCTAACACACTTCCGCAGTTTAATTGTCCCTTGGCAAAGTGTAACTAAACCAGGGGTAAAAGAGTGTGGTATAAGACTTTAATAGTTGGGTGAAGTGGCACTCTTTTCGTAAGTTGAGACTTCCCGTTTTGGTAACCTACAGCTTCCCGTTTTGGTAGGTTCATGTGCTATGGAGCTGCTATTTCCGTAAGTTCCATTCAGGTTCAGTCTAACCAATTCCGTGAGTTTGTTCGGTACATAGGGCTTGACCCTTGGTATTTGCCATTGGTCGTAGTCCTTGTTAAAGAAGTAGTCGTCTCCTTCTATGAAGATAACTCGGCTTTTTACTAATCGACGCAATTCCCTGCCCACATGGGTTTCTGCTATCCCCAGTAGTTCAAAATCTCTTTTTAGAGGAATAGTGGCGACATTCTTACCACAGCCCCAGGACAGGCGGAGTATCAAATCGATTATTTTCCTCTGCCGCTTAGTGAAGTCTCTCATCATAAGGGCTTCAGTAATGCTGTGGGGGATTCTCAAATGGGGAACGGTCGGCTGTGGATTAACCATCGGCAATCTCCTCTATGAGGTTCTTAACTGCTTCAGGTTGGTGCCCATTGCGACCTAACGCTAGGCTGAGTTGCCGTGCCATATCTCCAAGGGCAACCAGCCTATCTAGTAGTTCTGGTAGTAGCTGGGAGACATCGTCAGTGAGGAGATTGTCTATAGACTCGCAAGGAAAAGGGGCTTTTGTTATATCAGAGGAAGCAATTGCATCCTTCTGTCCTCTAGAGGAGCACCTTTTTCAAGATTTCAGGCACGCCATCCTTCTCTAGCGTCGCAGCTACAGATGCTGGATGGTAACCACGCGCTCTTGAAAGTCAATGTCATCTACAGATATAGCCAGAGCCTCCGATACGCGGCACCCCAATCGGGAGAGCAACCTGATCAACAGGCAATCTCTTGGGTTGGTGTCCGAGAGCTCCAGTAGTTTTATTTCTTCTGACTCAAGATATGTCTTCATTACCGTTTGATCCGTTGTTCATTAGAGCTATATCACACTCTTCTCCTCATAGCGCACAGACTTCAGAACCGGAATTTCGGACTAACCATCTACGGGAAGACGAAGTATCTGTCCACTCTCTTAACGCCGTAGATTTCGATCTGAAGGCTGTTGATATTTTTCAGAGGTCGTTCTTCCCCCAATATGCCATCACCGGTGCTGAGAATCCGGTAGGCCATGCTCCTTGAGTAATCAAATACTGATGTCAAGCCACCTACAGCGACTTTGAGGCCAAGGCGCCCACTCCCCCAGTGATTTATAGCACGAAGGCAGTACCACAGAGCCAACTCCTTGTCAAGCTTATCTTTAAGGGCAGCGATTGAGAGTTTAGGTATCGGTCTGACAACCGTACTAGCGGGCATGGTCACCTCCTTCGGTCAGTTGCTTTAGTGACCTCGGATATCTTCTCGGGTCTGTGACCATTGCCGCCGAGTGCGTGGCGTAGTTGCTGGGCGGTTTGTCCCAGTGCTATGAGCTGGTCTAAGAGCTGAGGTAATAGCTTGGTGGGGTCAGATTGAAACTTGGCTGGATCCCAGACCTGTTGGAGGCTAGATTCCCGAACACTACTGGAAGGTCAGAGCTATCAGCTCCGATACCAGCAGTGCTTGGAGCGCTGTTGGTGCTTTCACCACGGAATCACTGCCAGAGCCATCCGTCTCAATGGCATCACCATCATCACCGTCCCCATCAGTGCCATCACCACCGCCAGCCTCGTCATCGTCACCATCTGCGTCGGCGTCATCACCGCCACCCCCATCATTATCCCAGCAGACTGCTCCAGAGTGGGTAAAGTGGATAATGTATCTGGGTGGTGGCTTTTTATTACTCATGTTAGCCATACTAATCACCATGATTATACTGACAGTAAGAGTGTCCAGGCTCTAGCTTCCCTTAATAAAAATCCTCCCCGTCTTTGTTTTAATATATAAAGATATAATACTAGGATAAAGGTACTATAGCAGTAAACTAACGGATTATGCCATAATACAGAGAGGCCTCAGGCTAACAGGTATTGACATTTCCGTGCAGGTATGTCTAAACTAGGTAATAACGCTTACTTAGTTATAAAGGTGTGAAAAATGAAATTATTTGTTATAGGTTGCGGACAGTGTGGCGGCAGGATTGCTGATGAGTTTGCCCGGCTGAACGTTAAGTCACGTGTTCAGCGTGGCATCGAGATAGCCACTAACGCTTTAGCTGTTAACACGGATATTGCTGATTTAAGCGGATTATCTTTTATAAAGCGTAATTATCAACACAGAATCGTGATTGGGGGTCAAAAGACTAGCGGTCATGGCGTAGGAAAAATAAATGAACTGGGTGCTGAGGTAGCCAGAGAGGATAGCGACAAAGTTTTAGAGTCGGTAAGAGACACACAAAATTTTGCTGAGACAGATGCCTTTTTACTGGCCGGCAGCTCAGCCGGCGGCACCGGCTCAGGGGCAATACCAGTATTAACCCAACACTTAAAAGAGAGCTACCCGGGAAAACCGGTATATAATCTTATTGTCCTTCCTTTTGATCATGAAGAGAGGACAGAGGAAAGAACCCTTTATAACACGGCCACATGCCTTAAATCTGTTTACTTAGTGGCTGATGCCATATTTCTTATTGATAATCAAAGATATATTATGAAAAATTTATCTCTCAGAGAAAACATAGCCAGGATTAACTCCTCGGTAGTTGAGTCATTTTACAACTTGCTTTGTGCCGGCGAAGAGACCAAGCCCAAGTACATCGGGGCGAAGATACTCGACGCTGGAGACATAATGCAGACCCTGGCCGGATGGACAGTAATAGGCCACGGTAAAGCGTCAAGACCGCGGATGAGATTGCCCTTCGGCAGTAAGCGTGATTTTATTGATAAGGCCGGTGAGACGCAAAAGGGAATTCAGGCAATGGACCAGGCTATGGGTAAGTTATCGCTCAAATGTAACCCCAGAGATGCCCGGAAAGCCCTCTATTTTCTCTCGGCACCACCTGAGGAAATGAATATGGAATTAATGAAGGACCTTGGAGCTTCTCTAAAACGTGTAGCCACCGAGGCTATAATACGAAGCGGTGACTATCCCAGGGAAAAACGCTCACTGAATGTCACTGTAATCCTATCTGAGCTTGTCTACATAGGAAAAATCATGGACTACTTTAACAGAGTAATCCTGTATATCTCGGCTAAGAGCAGGCGGAAAGGGATGGAGTATGAGGGGAGAGACATTGCCGATGCCTTCAGAGATATACCCTCACTACTGTAATTTGCCCACCGGCACCTGTTTAAGATACACTACACCATCGATTGCCCTCGATGCCGTTTCTCTTATCTTGTCTCTTTGGTAAATATTCCCCAGGCTGTTTCTACATCTTGTGTACGGGCTACCCAAGCCTGCTCCACAGTTTCCTTACGGGCTCCTAGAGCCTGGCTCACACTCCCGTCGTAATTCTGCTTGGTCTGCTCTATAGCTGTCTTATGTGCCTCCTCGGTTTGCTCTATAGCTGTCTTATATGTCTCTTCAGCCTTTTCTTTAGCTTTCGTATACGCCTCCTCGGCTTTCTGTTCGGCCTCATCACGAAGTCTTAATGCCTGGTTTACAGCTTTTTCACAGGCATTCTGGGCTTTCTTTTCAGCTTCCCGGTAACCTTTTTCCACCTGCCGTTCATTTTCGCGATATGCCGTCATCACTTCTTTTTGAGCTTCAAGGTAAGCGGCATAAGCTTTCTCAGCTCGTCCTAGAAACTCATTAAGAGGACTTCCAGCCTCCACTGGGAGCTCAGCAGCTGGTTTTACCGCCTCCTGCTGAACCTCAGCAACCGGTTCCGAGGCTTGTCCTTCAACTTTCTTGTCGCCGGCTCTGGCTTGCTCATTCTGATTTGCCATAAGTTAACCCCCTTAATTCTAATTTCTCGTTTCTTTAGTTACCAATGAGCCAGTTTCTGGCACCCTTCCTTGCTGATATTACTGGTGCTTATAAATTCCACCCGTTGAGAACAACCATAAACGCGCATAGTATATTGAGTAGCCGCGGAAAAGTCAAGCCCTTGCGCTAATCCTTGATGTTGGCGTTGTGACTATATCATATCATTTATCAGCCTAGTTCCTGCTCTCATGGTTAGATTTAAAGTTTCCAGCCTGGCGGACAAATAACGTATCTTCATCTTTGCCTTTGGTTCAGTTTGTTGGACTTTCTTCCTCCTCGTCTTTGTCTTCGTCCTGTCTGTCTTTATTAGCCGCATACATTCTCTCCAGGAATTCCAAACGATTCTTAATTTTCCTCTTAATCTCTGTAGTCTTTTCTTTTGCCCCAGTTTCTTCGGCTCGGCTTACTGTTTCCTGCGAGGCTCTTATGGCGGCCTCAGCAGCCTCTTCGGCGGCTTTGACAATTTCATCACCCTCGCCTGTCGTTTGCGGGGATGTTTCTGCCGGCGTCTGAGCGGTCTCTTTGACCGCTTCACCGATTTCTCTAGTACTACTTATCGCTTCGGCAAATACTCTTATCGACGTCTCGGCAGCTTCCCTGGCGGCTCTTTTTGCTGCCTCAGCAGCTTTATTAGCCGCCTTTTTCGCTGTCTCGGCGGCTTTATTAGCCGCCTTTATGGCTGCCTCGGCAGTATCTTGGGCCGATTTACTTACTGCCTCAGCTTTGCTCACTGCTTCCTGCGAGGCTCTCATTGCGGCCTCGGAAGTCTCCTGAGCTGCTCTAGATGTTTCTTCAGCCCTCCTTACCGTTTTCTGTGAGGCTTTCTTGGCTGTCTCAGCGGCTTTATTAGCCGCATTTATGACTGTCTCAGCAGTTTCCTGTGCCGATTTACTCACCTCTTCAGCTTTGCTTGCTGCTTCCTGCGAGGCTAACATTGCGGCCTCAGCAGTCTCCTTGGCCGACTTGCCTGCTTCCTCGGCTCGGTTTATCGCTTCCTGCGAGGCTCTTATGGCGGCATCAGCAGTCTCCTGTGCTGTTTTATTTATCTGCTCAGCCCGGCTCATCACTTCCTGGGCCGTTCTTGTCGCTGCCTCGGCAATCTCCTGAGCCGATTTACTTGATTCTTCAGCCTGGCTTGCTGCTTCCTGTGAGGCTCTCTTCGCTGCTTCAGCAGTCTCCCTGGCCGATTTAATCGTTTCATCAGCCCGGCTTGTTGCTGTCTCGTAGGCTATTTGCGCTGTCTCAGCAATATCCTGGACCCGTGTGCTTACTTCCTGAGCCTTTTTTATTGCTTTCTCAAAGGTCTTCACCGACATATCAGCAGCCTTCCTGGCAAGTTTGCTTTCTCTCTCAGCCTGGCTTGCTGCTTCCTGCGAGGCTCTCCTGGCTGCTTCAGCAGTCTCCCTGGCCGACTCGCCCGCTGCCTCAGCTCGGTTTACCGCTTCCTGGGATAATCCTATTGATTCTTCAGCAGTTTCCTTGGCTGATTTGGCGATGTCCTCAGCTCTATTTATCACTTCCTGGGATAATCTTATTGATTCTTCAGCAGTTTCCTTGGCCGATTTGGCTATTTCCTCAGCTCTGACCACCGCTTTTTCAAAGGCTCTTATCAAAACTTCGGCCATCCCCGTGGTTGATTTAATTGAGCCCTCAGCCTGGCTCAGGGCATCTTCGAAGGCTTTCTTCGATTTCTCAGCGCTCTCTTTAGCTGATTTGCTTATTTCCTCAGCTCTGTTTATCGCTTTCTGTGCAGCTCTTGCGGCCGCGTTAGCAGCATCCCTGGCCGATTTACTTATATCCTCAGCCCGGCTTGCCGCCTCCTGTGAGGCTCTTATCGATTCCTCGGAGGCCTCCTGGGCCACTTTAGCCAGCTCATCAGCTCTGGCTACCGCTTTTTCGAATACTGTAATATTGCCGTCCATAATCTTTAAAGGCTTCAGGAAAAATTTTACTTAAGATTCTGCCTCAGAAATTTTAATGTTATTACCCGCCCTATTAACCTCTTTATTCTATGATAGACCGCTTAACTTTTCAATATTAAAGAAATTATTTTTCTTTTTCTTAAATAAAGGGGGCGGAGGTACTAAATGAATCGTTCAGTAGCTAAGCAAAAAGACTTGCATGCTGATAGGCAGGTTTGACTTGGTGATGGACAGCTCGGTTTGGGGGGTGATTTGATTTACTCCGATCTCCTTAAGGAATCTTTCCACCGGCTCCATCTCCCGGCTTATCGCTGGGGTTTTGTAGTGCATAGGAACTACCGCCTTTGGCTCAAGCTGCCGGACCACCTCAGCTGCCATGGGGGCGCTGATGGTAGACCCTCCGCCTACCGGAAGTAATAACACATCCACATTACCCATTTCCTCTACCTGGTCAGCGGTGAGCACATGCCCCAGATCACCAAGGTGACATACCATCAGATCGTCTATCTCCATAAGGTAGACGATATTTTTACCTCTGTCTGTACCCTTATCGTTATCATGGAAAGTGGCTATACCAATAATCAGGACACCGCCGATTTCATACTCGCCGGGTCTGGTAACTATCTTCGGTTCACCGCCAATGCCCTGAACGTAGGAATGCCCCTCATGCTGGTGACTTACCGTTACAATGTGAGCGGTAGGCTTACCCAGTGAGTAACCCAATTTCGGTGAGTAAGGGTCAGTAATGACTACGGCATTTTTACCCTTAATCATGAAGCAGGAGTGTCCCAGCCATGTAATATCCATCTTCTAAGTATGTCCTACTGCTCTAAATATAGCATGGGTGAGCTTGCCGGTCAATCAGTATTTCGGTATTCCGGCGATAAAAGCTTTCCCGGTCGCTTCCGGCACAATCTGTCGTGTCAAGGGGCTGGAGACCGGCGAATTTTGACAAGCTCAGCCAGAATGCTGACAGCCACCTCTTCCGGGGTTTCGGCGTATATTTCTAAACCAACAGGGGTGTGGACAGTATCAAGCAACTCTTTGGACACTCCCTTAGCTAGCAAGTGGCCGGATAAAGTTTTAAATTTGGTTTTACTGCCAATCATGCCAATATATTTTGCCGGCGTACCCAGAACCAGTCCCAGCACCGCCTCATCAGTTATGTGACCTCGGGTAACAATCACTATGTAACTGGAGACATCTATTTTTAACCTGGAGAAAGCCTTATCAAAGTCTTCAGCCAGCACCAGGTCGGCATCAGGAAATCTCTCAGGCGTAGCATATTCAGCCCGGTCATCAATTACCACTATTTTGAAGTCCAGTAGCTTCCCAATTTTAGCCAGTGCCAGGGAAACATGACCGCCGCCAAAGATATACATGGCAGGCGATGGCAGAATCGGCTCGATAAAGACCTCCATCTCCCCACCACAACCCATTCCTATCTCCTCCCCCTTTTTAGGCACTAAGCTGAAGTGGCGCCGCTGCGGTTGCCCCTTTCTTATTACCTCTGCGGCTTCCTTAATGAGCTGAGCCTCAACACTACCGCCACCGATTGAGCCCACGATGCTGCCGTCAGCCCTGACCAGCATCTTGGCCCCCACTCCTCTAGGTGTAGACCGGTTAGCTGAGACTATGGTGACCAGCGCTGCCTCTCCACCCTCGGCTATAATCCTGGTAATCTCCTGATAGATATCTAGCATCGGCTTTCCCCCTTACACATTATACCGAATTAGTATCGCTTTGAACACCCCCACCAGCGATAAATGTTATACGATTTCTTTCACCGGCCACCTTTATTTTCAATACGTCCGTATCCTTCTCAACTTCAGTATCAAAAAGGCCTCTTTACCTACCGCTAAATCCATATCCCCAAAAATATCACGGGGCATTTCTGCCCGCAGGGTATTCTCTCCCACCTCGAGCTCAAGCTTCACCGTGGCGCTGGAAGATTTAATACTGGTGATAGTACCCTTAAATCGGTTCACAGATGGGCCAGGCGGCTGGGTATCAGAAACATAAATATCCCGGGGAAATAGAGCAATCCTTTGAATTAAATCACCATCATGGGGTAGAATTATACGCATCCCGCCGCAATCGACCTCCATTAGTCCCTGCCCCAGGATATGGCAAGAGTCACAGTCCAGAATATTTAATGCTCCGATAAAATCAGAGACCGCTTCATTTTCGGGGTAGAAAAATACCTCTTGCGGCTTACCTACCTGTTCTAACCTGCCCATATTGAGGATAGCAATTCTATCAGCCATTTCTTCGGCTTCCACCTGGTTATGGGTTATGTGGATAGTGGTAACTCCCAGCTCCTTGTGAATCTGCCGTAATTCTAATCTCAGGTATTTAGAGGTTTGTAAGTCTAAGTTGCTTAAAGGCTCGTCCAGGAGCAGAATCCCGGGAGAAGGAGCCAGGGCACGGGCCAGGGATACCCGCTGTTTTTCTCCGCCGCTCAGGGAACGTATATCCCGATTCAGTAAATGGGATATGCCCAACAGACTGGCTAAGGTTTTTACCCGCTTCTGCATCTCGGTTTTCGGGTATCCTGTCTGCTTTAAGCCAAAGGCTATGTTCCCGATTACATTTAGAAACGGGAATAATACGTAGTCTTGAGGCACATAGCCCATGTTCCTTTCCTCCGGTGTCAGGCGAGTAACCTCATTTTGATCCACCCATATCTCTCCCTGTTTGATATGATGGAGTCCGGCAATGCATTCGATGAGGACAGTCTTCCCGGCTCCTGTCGGACCCAGGATAACAAAGTATTCTCCATCACCAATAGTTAGATTTATATCCTTTAGAGAGAAATTACCTAAATGCAGCGAGAGGTTTTTTATTTCAACCATATTTGATACCTTCTACCAGTGATTTTTCTCATAATAAACAGGGCAACTACAGCAATTATTACGAGCACAAAAATCACCGCTATTGCCTTCTCTACATCGGCAGAAGCCAGGCTGAGAAAGATAGCTACGGGCAGGGTCTCCGTCTTCATGGAGGTTGCCCCGGCTAGAGTAACCGTGGCACCAAATTCCCCTACGGCTCTAGCCCAGGTTAGAATGACAGCAGCAATTAACCCATCTTTAGCCAGTGGCAAGGTAACTTTTAGAAATGCCTCCGGTTTACTACAGCCCAATGTCCTGCCTACCTGCTCATATCTGGGGTCAATACTATCAAAGGTAGACTTAAGTAACCTGATAGCTAAAGCACTAATAACTACGACCTGGGCTAAGATTATACCGGGCACCGCAAAAACAAATTTTATTATATTATCATCAACCCCAGCACCTACCGGGGTATTGAAAAAGACCAGCAGCACGGCCCCCAGCGCTATAGGAGATATGACAATGGGCAAATCAAGCATGCTGTCAACTATATCCTTCCCCGGGAACTCGTTTTGAGAGATAGCATAAGCCACTGGAATGGCTATCAGTATAGAAACAATAGTCGCCACCGTAGCGGTAACAAGGCTTAGCTTGATAGCAAAGAGGATTTCCTCAGAAAGGAGGGCAGACACGAAGGTATTCCAGTTGGTGTAGGCGAGCATAGATACTACAATACCGATAAAGAATATGGTTAAAAGGGCCAGGGCGCTGACGGTTGCCCCTCTAAATGCCCTCTCACCACCGACGCCCTTCAGGACTTTGAACATATACTCCTACCTTCAAACGGATTTCTATTTAACCAGCGGCTTATAGGTCTCGGGAAGTTTATACTCCCCTCCAATTTCAGCCTCGGGAGCATATTTTCTGGCTTCACTTTCAGTGGTAATATACCCCCACTTACGGAAAATCTCCTGACCCTGTAACGAGACCAAAAATATCAAGAATTTTTGGGCATTCTCCCTATCTTTGGTAAATGTAGAGAGCGCTGCGGGTATATAAGCAAGTCTCAGAATTTGCTCCGGCTTTAGATAAACCACATCTATGGAATCGGGATGCCAATTGGAGAAAACTCGCCAGCCGATAACGGCATCTACCGATTTTAAGGCGACAAGACTGACAATTTTGGAATAACTTTCGCCATAGGTAACTATATTTTCCCCCACCTCTGGCAAAAGGTTATTATATTCCAGTATTTCATAGGCATAAGCGCCTATGCTAACCGACTCTGGGTCGGCTATCCCGACTTCGATTCCCGGCCGGGCCAGGTCAGAAAGTGACTGAATATTCCCGGGGTTGCCATGCTGTACCAGAATGGCTGGGATCAGGTAGGAAATTATCTTCACCGACTCAGGGTCAACCACGCCATTACGTTCCGCCAGCACCATATAATCGGGAGAACCGGGGATATATAAATCCCCGCTCCGAGATAATTTCATCTGTGAAAGCACGGTTCCCGAGCCACCGAAATTAAGATAGACCTTTATCCCGGTCTCTTGCTCAAAAGCTCTGGCTGCCTCCTCCATAGCCGGCTTGCTGGCCGAACCAACGAAAGCAGTTATCACCTTCTGCTGCCCCCGGGCACATCCACCGAGGGAAATGAAAATTACCAACCCTGCCAGGACCCAAATAAGTAATTTCTTCACTAATGATTCTACCTTCTTAAAGCAGTAATAACTACTTCGATTTAGCTTCGGAATTGTTATATTATCATCGATACAACGACACTTAAAAAATTATGTGACTTGCTTCAGAACTTTTTGAAATCCGGCATTCAACTTTTTATACTCAGCCATAACCCTGTGTCCCTCTTCAGTTAATACCGTATAACCTCCCCTGGCTCCACCAGTGCTTTTCTGCACTAACGGGACCGGTGCCAGACGGTTCATGGCTTCTATCCAAAGCCAGGCATTACGATAACCCAACCCCATAGACCTGGCTGCAGCGGCTATTGAGCCCAATTTATCAATGCGCTCCAGCAGCACCACTCTCCCGCCGCCTACATACAGTTCACCATCCTTCTCCAACCATATCCTGCCTCTTATGATATACCCCGGCCTGGGATGGCGGGAAAAACGTGCCGGCTTTTTGACTCTAAAACTTGGTATCTCGGTCTTAGTCATATGTCCCTTGTACTGGTAAAATAGAGGCGTCTCTATATTATATGCGATATAACGTTTTGTCAAGTTCAGGTTAGCCGAGGCTGGAATTATAGTCGTCGGTGGTATCTATGTCTATATTAATACCCGGGGAGGCGACGGCCACCTCGAGGACATCATCAGGGTGGCGTTCCATTATCTGTCTTCCTCCTATATCACCCTTTAAGCTCGATAGCTCCTCTTTATATTTAATAGCGAAGATAATGGGGTGTCCCCGCCGGCTCTGGTAAGTTGGGATGACAATGCCCTTATTATGGTCGCAGAACTCGTCTATCAGCCGGTTGATAGTCTGGCTATCTATAAATGGCTGGTCAGCTAAGGCCAGCATAACTGCCCGGGCTCCGTCATCAACCAGCTTCAGCCCGGCTATTATGGAGGTGCTCATCCCCTGATGGTAAATCGGGTTCACCTCAATCTTAACTGGCTTAGTGGCTATCTTCTTTATTATCTCTTCCGCTTCATGCCCCAGCACTACGATAACCTCATTTACTTTAGAATTGAGCAGGTTATCAATGGTCTGCTCCACCATAGTAGTCTTGCCCAGGGGCAGAAGCTGCTTTAGTCTGCCCATGCGCTTTGATTCGCCGGCGGCCAAGAGTATAGCTGAGACCATAACAGACCTACTCTCCTTTTAGAGCCTCAGATTTTTTCTATGAGCCGAGAAGAAGGAGCGGCATCACAAGACATAACACCACATTACAAATCTTCTAACCGGTGGAACGACAAGTCTAAGAATCAGCTTTGTAAACCATACATAACCCACCTTTAAGGAGGGTAGCACCGCAAATCGGGTCATAGGGGGCATCCCAGGACATGACAGTATTGATATTCGGTTCGTACCACCTCTTCTCCCTATCAGGCTCTTCAGGGTACCACCACAGACTCTGAGCGTGGACAACACTGGGGTGAATACCAAGGGTCAGGTGGGCTCTCTGCTTAGTCCGGCCACTGCCACGTGGTGTCTCAATCCAGACCCAGTCGTTCTCTCCTATCCCCAACTCTTTAGCCGTATCAGGATGGATTTCAATGGTCGGGTGAGGGAGAAGCTCCCGAAGCCAGGGGATGTTACGCCCGGCTGAATTGCAGGAGGCGATGTGACGGCTGCCACCAATGAGAATAAGAGGATAGTCTCTGGCTATCTTGGGCGTGGTTACCGGGCTTTCATATGACTCCTTGTGGTGAGGAAGGGGGTCCTGCCCCATTTCCTTTAAACGAGCGGAGTAAAACTCCACTTTCCCTGATGGTGTGTCGAAGCCAGGTTTCCCGTCTTTCCGCACGACTCCTGTCTCATACTTCTTCTCAGTTATTGTGCCGTACACTACTCCTCTTCGGCAAAACTCGTCAAAATCTATGTTTAATTCCTTGAGCTGATAGTTCATTAAGCTCCGGTTTGAATCAACTCCCGGCAGAGGGAATTTCAATTTCATTCTCTTGAGCAGGTCAAAAGCCACCTCGTCATCATCACGGCATTCACCCACTGGCTCAATAGCCCTGGGGCGAGCGCAGACATATCCGTAATAGTTAAAGCTATCAACCACATCTTCTCTTTCCAGCCAGTGAGCCGGGGGAAGAACATAGTCGGCCAGCTCAGCAGTCGGGGTGATGAAGAAATCGGGAACCACCAATAAGTCTAGCTGCCTCAAAGCCCCGGCCACAGCTCGGCTGTCCTCAAAGCTAATAAGATTGTTAGTGGTACAGATGTACGCCTTTATAGGATATGGCTCACCGGTGAACATGGCTTTGTACATCATAGGGGGGTGAGAGTAGCCGCGTAGAGACTGCGAACCAGCCAGAAGCGGAAATTCCTTCACCCCCAGTTGTTTATCCTCGGCTGCGGCTGACGGGCGTAGCTTCTTTCGCATATTCATGTAAGTCAGCACCGGGGGATAATTCCCGTTTGAAAAGATATTTCCGCCCTTAACATCAAGATTACCGGTTAGCGCCGGCAGTATGGCAATGGCTCGAGATGTCTGTATGACATTGGTAGCATAAGTTGTGCCGTTGTGAGTGTGCAGGTGAGACGGCCGGGTGGCGCCGTAAAGACGAGCGGCGGCTATGATTTTTTCTTTCGGTACCCAGGTGATCTCAGCAACCCGGTCCGGCGGATACTCCCGGGCCCTCTCCCGGAGCTCATCAAACCCCAGACACCACTTCTCCACGAAGTTTTTATCATAGAGCTCCTCTTCGATAATAATATTAATCATGCCCAGAGCCAGGGCGGCATCAGTAGCCGGGCGCGGTTGCAACCAGAGGTCTGCCTTGGAGGCCAGCTCAGTAAAGCGCGGGTTGATGACCAATAGCTTAGTTCCCTGCTGATGGGCTTCAAGGATGCTCTTACCAAGGGCAGGGAAGCTGGTAGTGGGATTCCATCCCCATAGAACAAGGAGACGGCTGTCATTGAAATCAGGGTAGCCAAGTTCACAGTCATAGACAAGGCCAGCGGTGAGTGTGCAGCCGATGATGTGTGGAGTAAAGCAGTAATGGCAATTGGGGGAGATAGCTCCGGGGCTATCAAGAGCACCCATCAAGCCCACACAGCTGGCTATACCGTTTTTAGCCGGATAAGTCCCGAAAGAGTACAGGATAGCCTCTGGCCCATATACTTCCCGTACCTTCAGTATCCGCTCAGCGATATCACCAAGGGCTTCATCCCAGGATACTCGCTGCCATTTCCCATCTCCGCGCTCTCCAACTCGCTTGAGAGGGTAGATTACCCGGTCTGGATGGTAGACCGTCTGAAGAGCGGAAAGACCCATGGGGCACAAAAAACCACGGTTCAAGGGATGGTTGGGGTCTCCCTCCAGCTTTATGACTTTGCCATCCCTGACATGGGCGAGAGCGCCACATTGACACATACAGGAATCACATATGGTTCGAACTACCTTTTCATGCGCCGGTGATTTACTCACGCTCCTCTGCCCCCTTTAACTGACATCTTCTGCTTTCTCTGTTGCAACTCTGCTTCAGTGCCAAAAAACAGGGCTCCACTCATACAGTGTATTACACAGAAGGGGGAAAGCCCCTCGTCCAAGCGGTCAACGCACAGATCACAAATTTCCGCCCAATATTTATGGGGGTGAAAGCTGATAGCGTCATAGGGGCAGACTTCAGCACACACCTGGCAGCCGGTGCACTGAGACTGGTCTATAAAAACAATCCCTTCAGGTCTCTTCTTAATGGCATCAGTGGGGCAGACCTCAATACATGGTGGTTTGGAGCAATGGTGACAATAGACACGCTTAAAACCAAGCTTCAGGTCCCCATCTACAATCATGGGGCCTTCGGTCACTATGCGGACACGATTAACCCCTGCGGGAAGCTCATGCTCCATCTTGCAAGCCACTTCGCACGAATGGCATCCTATACAGAGGTCACTATCATGGTACAGGAATCTTCTTTGAGTGCTCACGGCTCATCTCCTTATTTTCCAGATAACTGTGTCCCGCAACTGGTGGAAATTTCTCCAGCTATATCCTACCCTCTTGTTGTCATAACCGTCAATCATTTTTATCTCCGACTCTAACAAACCAAGTCGAGTGTTACTGTCATACCGGGTAATGACTCGGTTTGTAGCCCTATTGACTATTGACATTATAAGAAGAATAGTTTATCGTTCATACCAAAAAGGGGAGGTAGACCTAATGCAAGCATACTGTGTGAAATGCCGTGCCAAAAGAGAAATGAAGGATGCTAAGAGCATAACTATGAAGAATGGTAAGCCAGCGACTCAGGGTGTGTGCCCCGTGTGTGGGACCAAGATGTTCAGAATAGGGAAGGGTTAAAGTTTATAGCGCTGGTATCAGGGTTACTGAAGAGGCTGGATGTCTGTACAGAGATATCCAGCCTTTGTATGTGGAAAGCATATTCTTTTTGACATCACCCCCCAATATTTTGCGGTGGTCTACCGAGAAGAACCCACTCAGAAAATGCCTATTTCGGTAACCATAATTATGAGGCAACTCGAGGGGTTGACAAAAGGTTAGCATAGTTGTAAATTGAAATAAATTTACATAGACTGAGTGCTCGAGAAATCAACACTAGGCATTTCACCTCTCCTCTCTCTTCCCATGTGAGGGTCTTTAGCTGTAATCGGGGTCATGATGAGTACCAAAGCGATGCTGGCTAAGGCATTAAGTACCCAAATTTTATGAAACAACAGAAAGGATATTGGAGGGCAAAATGTTACAAAAGAGACCTGTCGATGCAAGATTTAGCAAGCTTTTTACTCCCGGCCACATAGGAAAAATGTGGGTCAGAAACCGCATAGTGAGAGCACCTATGCTTACAAATCTTGGGACCCCTGATGGTTGTATTACCGAGCGTTCGATAAACCATTACAAAGAGTTTGCTCTAGGTGGTGCCGGTGTTGTCATTGTGGAATTTTCCTGGGTAGATAACGATGCCAGCAGGGCAGCAATGGCTCAACCAGGTGTAAGCAGTCCTGAGCATCAACCCGGTTTGCATTGGCTGGCTTCAGCGATAAAGGGGTGTGGAGCGAGGGCATGTCTGCAGATAGCGCATTGTGGAAGGCAAAGGTTTTTGGGCACGCGCCCATATAAGTCAGCACACCGTACTCCCTGGCCAGACCTGCATACTCCCAGAGGTTCTTTAGGTAGAGGTGCACCTGTACCGGACGAGCTAACCATTGAAGAGATTGAGCAGCTGGTCGAAGATTTCGGCGATGCTGCCCTCAGAGCTAAGACAGTCGGCTTCGATATGGTTGAGGTTCACGCAGCGCACGGCTATCTGATTACAAATTTCCTCTCGCCCCAAAACCGACGTCCAGACTGGTATGGGGGACCCCTCTCCAACAGGATGAGGTTTCTCCTTGAGCTCTTTGCCAATATGCGTAAGAAGGTAGGCCCTGATTTTCCTCTCGGGGCGAGGTTAAGCTGCACTGATTATGCGCCAGAGGACCCCATCCCGGTAGAGGAGACCATCCAGGTAGCCCAGGCACTGGAAAAACTTGGTGCCGATATCATCCATGTATCCGGAGGAATACATCAGCAGGGGGATTACGAGACAAGTCCAATGTACCGACCACTGGCACCTCACGTTGAGTCAGCCGCAAAAATCAAAAAGGCGCTGAAAATACCCACCATTGCTTCAGGGTCAATTACCTCGCCTGAGCTCGCTGAAAAGATACTCAAGGAGGGGAAAGGTGACTTTATTGGTTTGGGCAGGCCGCTTATAGCTGACCCTTATTTCCCGATAAAAGCCCAGGAGGGACGGCCTGAGGATATACGCCCCTGCATCCGCTGTGTGGAATGCACTGACAGAGGGGTGACCGTTGGGTATATAACCTGTGCTGTGAATGCAGTTACCGGTAGAGAGAAAGAATTAGCCAGGATAACCCCGGCAGTTAAGCCGAAAAAGGTGGCGGTAGTTGGAGGTGGACCAGCGGGTATGGAGGCGGCCAGGGTGGCTGCTTTAAGAGGTCATGAGGTTACTCTATTTGAAAAGAGAGACCTGGGAGGTTTGCTTATTGAGGCATCGCTTCCTGATTTTAAGGCGGATATAAAACCTCTCATCAAGTATCATATAACCCAGCTGGAAAAGACGGGGGTTAAGGTGATTAAGGAAGAGGTGGCAAGCCAGACTATCAAGAGCGGTAAGTTTGATGCTGTTATAGTTGCTACTGGTGCTACTGAGGCTCCGCTCCCCGACGTTCCCGGAATAAACAAGCCTTCTGTGGTGGCTGCTCTGGATGTCCTCCGTGGAGCCAAAACCGGTAACAATGTAGTCGTGGTCGGGGGAGGACTGGTGGGCTGTGAAGCTGCCCTGCTCCTGGCGAAGCAGGGGAAAAAGGTAACTATTACCACCAGGGGTGAAGATATTGCCCGAGGGATGAGCGAAGAGATGCGCCGCGCCTTCTTCAATATTATAGCCGAACTGCCGGTGGAGGTATGCACTGGTGTGCGTTTGGAGGCAGTTACCGATGATGGTGTAGTCGTCAGTAGCCGCTTTACCGCCAAGAGCACAATTAAGGGCGATACTGTAGCCATAGCGGCCGGCTTTAAACCCAGTCTAAAATTATGGGATGAACTTTCACAGATACCGGAGCTTGAGTCTTATGCCATTGGTGATTGTGTGGAACCACGCACAGGCTATGATGCAATTCATGAAGGGTTCCACACTGCCTTTGCGCTAATATAGCCCGGACTGAGATTGCCAACCTGGAGAAGCTGATAAAGGTGGCCTGTTTTGAAAGGGGTGCTGCTATGTAACTAGAGTAGGATTTTGCTGACCGAAATCTTTTTAAGAGGAGGATTCAAGTGAACAAGAAATTAGTGATATTGTGGGGTAGTATCTGTCTGATGTTAATACTGGCAGCGTTGCCATTTATGGCCGCCTGCGCTAAACCAGCTCCAGCTCCGGCTCCAGCCCCAGCCCCGGCTGAGCCGATAGTGCTTAAAGGGGTTACCTCTTTACCCAAGATTGTTGAGCCTTCCACACCGTTCTTCAGGCTGATGGAAAAAGTCAACGAGCGGTCCAATGGTGAACTTATTATCGAGTATCTTGGCGGAGCTGAAGTAGTTGCCCCCCCTGACCAGGCTATGGCAGTAAAGAAAGGCGTGGTTGATATAGCAATGACCTTCGCTGCTATCTATGAGGGGTTGGTGCCCGGGATGAAAGCTATGGTGCTCAGTGATCTCTACCCCTGGGAAGAGCGTGAGAGCGGGGCTTATGATTACCTGCGGGAGCTCCACGCTGAAGCTGGTTTATTCTTTCTCGGGAGGGGATACTTTAATCCGGACCCGGGAGAGTTCTTCTGGATCTGGACCGTTCCCAAGGTTGAGACTCCCGGCGATTTTAAGGGACTAAGAATAGGGGGTATTTCCCCAGCGCTTAATCCCTTCATTGAGGCTCTGGGCGCTTCGCCTAAAGTTATAGAATTCGCCGAGGCATACACTGCTCTGGAGCGGGGCGTCATTGATGGTTTCTGGACAGCCTTCACTGACATTGTGCCTACGGGCTTAGCCCCGGTACTCCCCTATGCCGTCGACTATGGACTATACTCGGATAATAATGCCGTCATAATGAACCTGGATAAATGGAACAGTTTGCCTAAGCATCTGCAGGATTTGATGATTGAGTCCATGAAGGAAGTGGAACGTGAAATTCCTCTCGAAAGTAGAGGGGTATTTGCTAATCATCGTCAAGGAATGCTGGATGCGGGGATGGAGTTTATCAAATTCTCACCCGAGGATGCTAAGTACTATGTTGACCTCGCCTACGAGTCAGGGTGGGCGGATGTGATGGGTCAGTATCCAGAAATTGGCGCTAAACTTAAGACTCTCTTTTCCAAGTAAGCGATACCAGAGGAGTCACCAGGTGGGGAGGGGTAGGGCTGGAGCTCTATCCCTCCTCTAGCCTCTCACCACCTCAGCCAATCAGACGGCTGGATATCCGTTCTAAGTGTCATCGTGCCGTAACAGGAGTATATCATGAAGTTGCTCAAAAAGGCTGGGGGTATCTTTGACCGCACTATCAGCCTCTCGGCTATTT
>SDBV01003615.1_pt1 | contig 22643 bp, 20 predicted proteins | sample 2277081 | NCBI WGS metagenome assembly SDBV01 (sample SAMN10402039, study PRJNA504765) | marine sediment metagenome | isolation source: marine sediment core GS10_PC15, 223 cmbsf | place: Arctic Ocean: Southern Knipovich Ridge | collected 2010 | reverse complement strand
TAGAACGCTTCGATTACGCCTCCGCCGACTTTTCGCGTTCCCCTGTCCGGACGGTTTACGACACGAAACCAGGGGTACTTATCGGCGTTCTCCTGGCCAATTTCGCCTGTTCTGTCGGTAGAACCATCGTTGACTAAAATGCATTCTGCTGGGAGAATGGTCTGACGAGCAATGCAGTCGATCGTGTTCTGGACGAGTTCTTCTTCATTTCGGCTGGGCATCAAGATTATGTAGCGACGATTCTCGCTTTTCGCCTGATCCATTTTGGTTCTCCACAAAAACCGCTGGTTTTAATTTCACCTATCCCGATGAATTCATCAATTTCCATAAAGCATAGCATACGTGAACTCATGCTCACCAGATATGGCGCTAAAAGTCCTTGGGCGGTTGAAAATGCAGTTGGAAGACCCATAAACATCCGTTATGTTTAGAATTTTCTTGACACTCGCCCACTGTCCTGTGAGATACTGCCAGCCGCACCGTCACAAAGAGTTCAGAGGCGCAATGATTCACTATATCACGACACATGGCATTGGCAATGCGTGGGTAGCAGTTGAACTGAATACCCTCAAGAGCTGGAGAATTCCAGTTGTCCTTCATTCCATGAGAAAGCCGGCACTGAACTTTTACAGTTCGGACTGGGCTGCCCGGCTTGATCGCGAAACGCGCCTAATCTATCCTTTGCCTGTACTGGCAGTGCTGGCGGCGGTGCTAGTGGGACCTTTCTTATACGGGAGCAGGTTTTTCGCCGCATTGCTCAATGCCTTATTTGGTAAGAGGGAATCCGCGCGCGTACGCGTGGCCGGAATTGCCCATTTCTTCGTTGCCTGCTATTGGGCACGTTCGCTTCGAAATGAGACGGTTACCCAAATTCATTCTCAGTGGGCACAATCTTGCGCATCAATAGGCATGCATGGCGCATGGCTCCTAGATGTGCCCTTTAGCTTCACAGGGCATGCAGTGGACCTGTTTCGCGAGCGGGCTGCTCTTTGTGACAAGATTCGCCGTGCAGAGTTCATTGTGTGCATTTCGGGTTTTCACCGAGACTTTTATTTGCAAAATGGCGCTTGCGAAGAACAGCTCTTTATCGCTTACTGCGGAATCGATATAGGCCAATTCGCTTACAAGGGAAAGGAGCAAATAGCTACTCCGCCGCACATCATCTCCGTTGGCCGTCTGGTAGAAAAGAAAGGATTCGAGTACCTGATTGACGCCTGTGGTTTGCTCAGGGAAAGGGATCGTGAGTTGCATTGCACGATTGCAGGCGACGGCCCTCTTGAGGAGGTTCTTCGCAAAAGAGTCGAGGAAAGGCAGCTTGGAGATATTGTGACTGTGACTGGCAAAAAGATTCTTCAGGAAGAGCTGGCAGATTTCATGTACAGTGGCGATGTTTTTGCGCAGCCGTGTGTGTGGTCAAAGGACAACGATGTTGATGGCACACCCCGAACTTTGATGGAAGCTATGGCTTGCGGTGTACCTTCGGTTTCGACGCGTTTGGCCGGTATTCCTGACATTATCGAACACGGCAAATCGGGTCTTCTTGTTGAACCTAACAGTGTTGAAGAGTTGGCCGATGCTATTCAGGATATTATAGAATCGCCGGAACTTGCACGCTCGCTGAGCCTGGGTGGGCGTGAACGGATTGAGCAACGCTTCAAGCTGCCAGAATGTGTCGAACCACTTAAGAAACGTTTTCAGGCCAAGTTGGCCAATTCATAGACCCAAAGAGGTAGGCTGGATATATGATTATTTCACAAACGCCTTTCCGAGTGAGTTTTTCAGGTGGTGGTACGGACCTGCCCGCATTTTATGAAGAGGAGTGGGGGGCGGTACTGAGCACAACGATTAAGCAATTCATGTACGTGCATGTTCATAAGCGATTTGAGCCCACATTCCGCATCGCTTACTCGCGCATTGAACTTCCTGAGACCTGCGCTGACATCAAGCATGAACTTGTACGTTCTGCGCTGCAGATTGCTTCAGTCAGCGAGGCATTGGAAGTGACAACTATCGGGGATGTTCCCGCGGGCACGGGTATGGGATCAAGCAGTACGCTCACAGTTGGACTTCTTAACGCGTTTCATGCCTATAACGGGCGAATTACTGGCCAGGCCAAGCTGGCTGAGCAGGCTTGTCAGATTGAACTCGATATTCTTCAGAAACCTATAGGGAGACAGGACCAATATGCGGCGGCTTTTGGCGGACTAAACTATATTCGCTTTAATCCCGACCACACTGTTCATGTCGAGCCTGTTCCGTGCCGGCAGGAAGTGATGCAGGAGTTGGAGAGCAGAATTCTTCTGCTGTATACTGACCAACAGCGTAGTGCGGATGGTATTTTGGAAAAGCAAAGCGCCGGTACCAACGATAAACGTGCCGTGCTTAGAAAAATGAGAGACTTGGCGGGCGAAATGCGTACGGTCCTTGCCGGCCAGGGCGATGTTGACGAATTCGCCAGATTGCTTCATGAAGGATGGAAGCTTAAGCGTTCACTTGGTTTTGGCATATCGAGCGGTTATATTGATGATTGGTACAATGCGGCCCTTAAGGCGGGCGCCCAAGGCGGCAAACTTCTTGGCGCAGGCGGGGGCGGCTTTGTGCTGCTAATGGCTCCGGCAGAACGGCATATGGCCATTCGCGAAGCCTTGGGTAATCCCAGGGAGCTTTCTTTTGCCGTCGATCGGCTCGGAAGTAGGATTGTGTTTATAAGCGACCAGTAGCTTCGCTGGATTCTGTTTTGAGGAGGATGTGAGATGCCGGGTAAGACCTGTTTATCGGCGGGCGAATACATAAGCACGCTTACGGAGATGTTGGGCCGTGTGGATGTGCAGGCAATTGACGCGTATGTCGACCTCTTGTTCAATGCCTGGAAAGATGACCGGGCCGTCTACGTTTTTGGCAACGGCGGAAGCGCGTCGTGTGCCAGCCATCATGTTGCTGACTATGTGAAGACGGCACAGGTAGAGGGGCAGAGAAGGCTTCGCGCTTTCAGCCTTGTTGACAACACTGAAATGATGACAGCTATCGGAAACGATATGAGCTACGATGATATTTTCACTCACACCTTGGAGACCTATGCCAAGTCTGGGGACATTGCCGTTGCAATATCTTGTTCGGGCAACTCTTTGAACGTTGTAAGGGGATGTGAACTTGCCCGTAAGATGGGATTGACAACAGTGGCGTTGACAGGCTTTTCCGGAGGAAAGGTCGGCGGACTTGTCGACCTTCACATCAACTTCCCGTCCGAAAACTTTGGGATTGTCGAGGACCTGCAACTTGCGGTGGGGCATATAATCGCCCAGTCGCTTCAGCATAAGGTGAGCAATGAGGCTGCCGAGTCTTGAGTGTTGCTAAAGCATTACTTCTGGCCGCTGGTTTGGGCACGCGCCTTCGTCCTTTGACGGACAGCATGCCCAAGTGTCTTGCGCCAGTGTGCGGCAGGCCCATTCTGGACTATTGGCTTGACCTGCTGGGCGATGCCTCGGTGCGGGACGTCATCGTAAATACACACACTTTCCCTGATGATGTGCGGGCCTACTGTAGTGGGGTAAGTGGGCGCGGGTGTTTGCACATCGCTGAGACCTATGAGCGTGAATTGCTGGGTTCGGCTGGCACTATTACCGCTAATGTAGATTTTGCTGACGGCGCGGACCACATCATTATCATTTATGCTGATAATCTCAGCGATGTTAACCTGGCTGACATGCTTGCGTTTCACAAGGGCCATGACGATCCCCTGACAATGCTCTTGTTTCATGCCGAAAAACCTGAGGCTTGTGGTATAGCCGAACTTGATGGTTCTGACAAGGTGGTTTCATTTGTCGAAAAGCCTCAGAAGCCTAAAAGCGACTTGGCCAATGCGGGTATTTATGTCGTTGACGCGGAGGCTTATCGCGAAATGGGGGAGATGGGCGCATTTGACATTGGTTTCGATGTCCTGCCGAAGTTTGTTGGTCGCATGCGCGGCTGGGTGCATGATGGGTATCACCGCGACATAGGGACACTGGAAGCCTACGAACAGAGTCAGACGGACGCTAAGGCTTTGCTGGAGAAGCGCGGTTTTGATAGCGATGGTTTCCGGCCAGCCATCTTTCTGGATCGGGACGGTACGATCATCGAACAGGTGCATTATCTGTCCGATCCTGCCGATGTTCGCCTGATTCCGGGTGCCGCTGACGTTCTTAGGCGCTTTCGAGAAAGTGGGTATTGTAGTGTTGTTGTGAGCAACCAGTCCGCTGTTGCCAAGGGCATTATCGACGAAGTGCAGCTAGCGCGCATTAACGACGAGATGTGCCGCCAACTGGCCAGTGAAGGCGCTGTGCTTGATGCTATTTATTCCTGTCCAATCGCGCCAAGGGGAAAGGACAGGACGGTCGTTGAGCATCCTGAACGTAAGCCTGGGCCCGGTATGCTTGGGAGGGCCGCTCGTGAGTTGCGGCTTCGTATTGGCGATTCGTGGATGGTGGGTGACATGATCAGCGATGTTGTCGCGGGAATCAATGCGGGGTGTCGAGGGAACATTTTTGTGGAGTGTGGAAAGGGGCTAAGCCCTGAAGAAGAGAGTTTGGACATAGAGTTTGTTCGTGTGGCCGACATCAATGAGGCCGCTATTCACATTTTTGAACATTGCGGTTAGTATGAAAGGAATGGCCTGATGAAGATTTTGTTGACTGGTGGCGCTGGATACGTTGGAAGTGCTGTACTTCGTTGGTTGTTGAAACATGGGCATGATCCGATTGCGTATGATGATCTTTCCGAAGGAAACAGCCAGGCCGTGCCTGATGGACGCTTGGTTGTTGGCGATATACTTGATCGTGCCAAGCTGGCCGATACCTTGAAGGAAAATGCCGTCGAGGCTGTGATGCATTTTGGGGCCGTGGCCTCCGTGCCGGACTCGATCAATGACCCGGACACGTATTGGCGCATCAACGTGGAGGGCACAAAGAGTGTTCTGGACGCTATGTGCGATTGTGGGCTTAAGCTAATTGTGTTCAGCAGTACCGCCGCTACATACGGTTTTGACAACGAGATGCCCTTGCGTGAGGACTCGGCCCAGGCTCCCAAAGTGCCTTATGGCACCACAAAACTGTCCGCTGAATGGTTAATCAAAGACTATGCCAAGGCCTATGATATGGGGTATACCCTGTTGCGTTACTTTAATGCCTCCGGCGCCGATTTTGACGGACAATATGGTGAGGATCGTCGTTGCGAGAGTCATCTTATCCCTGTGACGCTGGGTGTTGCAGTTGGCAACCGGGAGAAACTTCTCATTTACGGCAGTGACTTCGAAACGCGGGACGGTACGTGCATTCGCGATTATGTTCATAACGACGATCTTGCGCAGGCCCACCAGCTTGCAATCGAGCAGCTCGCTCCCGGCATAGGGCGGGCATATAACATTGGTTCTGGCACAGGAACGAGTGTTCTGGAGGTGCTGCGGGCATGCGAGGCTGCCGTGGGCGGACCGATTGCCCATGAGTTTGTAGATCCCCGTCCTGGCGATCCGGGTATCCTAATCGCCAGTCCCGATAAACTCATCAAGGAACTGGGTTGGGACCCAAAACACACGGATATCAACGAGATTGTGTCGTCGGCATGGAATTGGCATAAATCACATCCTAACGGATACGAATAGCCGGGAGATTTGCCCTGTTTGTATTCTGCTGGAGGATGCGTTTTGTCTGGGTATAGTGACGGACGCGACTACTCGTCGTATGCGGCGTCTGGGAGTGGCATGCCAAAGTCAGGCTTTTCTGACTGTTTGCCGGTGACCCATTTGTATACTTCGAGTGTTTGTTTTGCTTTTGCCGACCATGTGAACGAAGTCATAACCCTTTCCCTTGCATGCTGTCCCATTTCGCGAATTTGATCGGGATTCTCGGCGAGACGGGCTATTACTTCTCTGAAGCTTTGTATAAGCTTCTCTCGCCGGTCGATAGGCACTTTGTACCCTGTTCTTTCCGTAACAAGTTCGGCTGGGCCCGCGTAGTCTACAACCACGGGTACCATCCCCAGAAGCATTGCTTCGAGTACTACCCCTCCGCCAAATTCCCTTATACTGGGAAATGCGAACACATCGGATTTGGGCAGTCTCTTCTGTAGGTCTTTATGGTCAATCCAACCGGTAAGTGTCACTCCCGGACTAAGTTCATTGCGTTCAATCAGGTCTTGGAGTCGATTCATTTCCGGGCCGTCGCCGATTATGTCCAGAACGACTTTTCCATCTCGAATCAAAGGTGCACATGCCTCGACAAGCATGTCGACTCCTTTATATGGAACAAGCCTTCCAACAAAGGCAATGCGCAATGGCAGCTTGACAGGCCCTTCAGCTTTGAATTTGAAGCGCTCTGTGTCCACGGCATTTTCTGGTATATACACGCACTTGTCGTGGTATTTGTGCGGTATTTGCTGCCAGGTGTGTTGTGAAGCGATGATGATTGCCGCGGCATCGCGTCGAGTAGAATGGTATCCTGGCATTAGCTTGTAGGCATCTCGCACATACGACAGCCATTCGCGCTCCCTTCGTCTGGTATCGCCAAAATGTTTTGGCCAAGGTACCCCGCCATTGAGTGGGCCTAGTACAAAAGGCGTTCCTGCTTGCTTGCACTTTGAAGCCAACAAACTTGGGACGGTAGGGCTGAGTGGGGTTAATCTATGTACCACGTCAAACTCGCCCGAGCGAATTCTTTCGGCGAAGCGCTGCCATACAAGACGTTCAAAATAGTAATATGAAAATGCGTTTACAGCCATCTTGGTAGTCCAGTTGCCAGGGATTATCTTGCCCAGCAGAAAAAGAGGCCGGGAGACGCGCTCTGAGTCAATGGCGGTAAACTCCTTGCCATCGCACCACCCGGTGCGTTCGATAGCGTCCTTATTGCGAATTTGAGTAACAATATGCGTGTGCGCGAGCTCAGTGATGGCCTTAGCATGGGACCAGCCGACCAATGGTACGCTTGACCATTCGGGATTGGCGGCTTCGGCTATCAACAATGCGCGGATTCTCGGCATGTTTTTTCTTTAACTCCTGGTGTGGGTAAACACCTACTTAAGTTTTTCGTTAATAATGGTGTTTCTTCGCAGGGTGAGGCGCTTGTGCCATTGCTTTAAACCAAGATGCCGTGCCAGCAGGTCTTGTAAGACCATGGACAGGCCAAGCCGCTTGATGCGGAATCGTAAACGGTAAAGACGGTCTTGTATCAGAAGTTTTCGTTCAAGGTATGGCGAGATTGTGATTTTCTTTAATCCGCTCATTGGATATCCCCGCTTCACCAACATTGCGCCTGCGCGGCCCTCGATAGTTTGTATATCGTAATCAGACATGTTGGTCTTCCATTTGTAGGCTATATTTGGATCGGGAGGGCCATATGTCGAGACGGACGAGTAGTCCATCAAAGCGTCAGAAAATGGGATGCCTATGAACTCACATATTGATGCCAGGACTTGTGCTGGATCGGTCACCAGCGCTTCGAAGGATGCCTCCAATCGCCGCGCTTCGGGTACTTCCGCGCTAAGTTTGTCCCACAGTTTCTCGGCCTCCAACCATTTGGCTATGCCTGTTAATCCGTTACCCGCCCACCCTTTGAGGATATTTGATTTGGCCACGTCGCGTCCATCTCGGATGATATGAATGAATCGTGCTTCAGGCCATATATGCAGAACTCGGTCAAAGTGTCTATGCACAGTCGCTCCGACCAGCTTCTTGTTGTCTCGCCGCTTTTTCTGTTCGAGAAAGCTTTTGATCAGATTTGGATAGTCCAGCGAGTGGTCTATGGTGAAGCCACTCGCTTGGAAGATTCGGTGTGTAGACAACCATTCGTAGTACTCCTCGAGCGGCGGCCAGTCACTATTGTCTGAGACGCGGTCGAAAGCAAATTCGAATTCATTTCGGAACGCCAGTTGAGGGTGATGATCGAGCATAAGTCGCAGAAGCGTGGTTCCGGATCGCTCCGCTCCGACCAGAAATACTGGCGCCAGTGTTTTAGTAGAGGTATTTGTCATTGGTCTTCTTCTCTTTATCTCAGTTCAAGTAAAGTGTGTGCTCAACTCGTGATCTTGTTACCCAGTGGCAGGGCTGGCAGGCAGAAGGCCTGCACCGCGTGCTATGACCTCGGCACTTAGTCCCGCATGAAACTTTTGTTTAACAGTTTCCCTCCCATTGTGACTCAGTTTCATTGTCAGCGCATGATTTTTTGTCAGTTCGATGATAGCATCTACCAGCTCCTGCGGCTTGTGCGGCTCCACCAACCAGCCATCTTCGCCGTGGTTTACGAGTTCTGGAACGCCGCCGACTCGTGTGGCGATTGCGGGAACCTCCATGGCCATGGCCTCCATGGTGGCCACGCCCAGGGCTTCCTCGTGGCTCGCCAAAACGAAGAAGTGAGCCTGTTCAAGTTCCTTCCTCACCGCGTCCTCAGGTATTGCGCCAAGCAATGTGACTCGATCGCTCAACTCAAATTCTTCTATGAGCGAAGCCAATTCCATATGATAACCTCCGCCACCCTTTTCGTCTTCCCCAGCGATTCGCAACCGTACGTCGATGCCTTTGTCAACCATCAGCTTTACTGCCTGGATGAGTTCCTGATGTCCCTTCCAAAAGTTGAGGCGTCCACATGTGAACAACTTCAACAGTTCTCCTGGTTGCCAGCAGTTGTACTCGTTTGAGCGTTTGAATCGTTTCACATCGACACCCATGGGAGCCACATAAAGTTTATCTGGGAGAGTTTCGTTAAGGAGTGTCTTTGCGTCTTCCAGTAGCTTGCGCGTTATCGTAACAGCGAATCTTGCGTTGTTCCATTTCTGTCTCTGATTCGAGCCGTAGCCGGATATAAGTCCGTGTAGCGTCAGGCTATATGGAAGCCCTGAGAGAAGGTGAGCGAACAGGGCTATGTTGGCTGAATCACCGCACGAATGAACGTGTAAGTGGCGCCAAGATCGGCGTTTTGCTAGCGCGGCCAGCTCAGCCCCCATGAACAACATCGCCATCAACCGTAGCCTGGACTTTATCCCGGTGGTATCGGCCTTGAAAAGGGCTGAAAGGCATTTTTTCCAGGCCTTTAGGCCAGTAGTTGTCAACGTTGCAACAGCCCCAGCCACTTTCCCAAATGTCAAAGGAACAAGGTATGAGGTCTCTTCTTGGGCAGTCTTTGACCAGGAGTGGCAGATTATGTTCTGAGGCGGACGCCTGGTTGAGACAACCTCGACACTAATACCCAGATCTTTCAAGGCGTTTATCTCACGCCAAAAGAAAATGTGCGTCTGTCCAGGATATTCGGGTATCAGATAACCGACAACTTTTCCCATCGGAACCGCTCCAAGAACCTCCGCGCGGACAAAACCCCGCCCTCTTTGTTTTAATGTAAACTTGATTTGTCTCAGACCGCCTGATCTGCCACTGCACTATTGTTGATTGATAGTTTACGCTTTATGCTGATTGTGTACAAGTTCTTGCACAATTGCGCGGGCAGACGCTGACTCATGATTTCCAAGCAGATAGTGTTTGAGCGTTCTTTTCAACAAGAAGATTGCGGGAACAAAAAAGTTGAAGAGAGAAAAGCTGTTGTGAGGAAGCAAACACTTGAAAAGCTAATATCTTGGCGTGTTGCCAGTAAGAGGCCGTGTAGACCTGGTTCTATATACGAGCGAAACCTTGATGTTCAAGCACCTCCTTATATATGATAACCACGGGCGCAACGGGGAGCCCGCACATGTAAAGTCTGTGTACGCGCAAAAGATATTCCGAGGAAACGGGTGTAGCCGGAGGGAAATACTGTATGACGAACAGCGTTGAGCGCGTTCGGGGAGAAGGATTGGCAAGTCGGCTTGCAAGTTTTTACTTGGAGAACCGATTTTACAAGGAGTATTTCTCTACCGCTCCCGTTTTGACCTATGTAGGAGCCCCGCACTCGTTAAACCTGGGCGATGTTCTTCTCTTTAAGGCGTGCCAGAAACTCTTTCCTTTGATTTCGCTCATTCCCACTACACCTCAGTCGACAATTAGAAATGAACTAGTTCTGGGCATGGTTCATGGTTTGGGGCAATTGCTCTTCAAGGGTTTTAGATCGACTCGCGGGGTCATGTTGGGGGGAGGCACTCTGATGAACGATCCCTTTTTTTTCCCCTTGTTAGAGCGATATTATAGGCCTGATTGTCCATTTTTTGTCTTCGGAGCAGGCGTTGTAGATTTAGATTTTTTGAAGGATAACTTGCCTCATGAATGCGAAATGTATCGTAAGGCTGACTTCATTGGTGTCAGAGACCCGTATGCGCAGCAGTGCCTTCAGGTGCATGACATTGAGTCAGTCGTCATCGGAGATTTGGTGCTTTCGGTCTGCGAACCGGCTGAAAGGGTGATTGGTGAAAAGGTTATCGGGCTCAACGTGGGTGCGGACAAAGCGCCTCTGCACGGCAAACAGGAAATCATCAATGCGAAAGTGGGAGAACTGGCTCATCGGCTACTGAGCGCCGGGCATCGGGTCGAATTCTTCGCCATGCGCGATCATGACGCGGAGTACATTGGGTCTATCAGGCGCGAATTCGATCTGGAAGAGGTGCCTTTTTGGTCAGACTACGGAAACTACAAGGCCTTCTTGAACAAAATGTCTGAGTTTGATTTGGTTATAGGGCAGCGCCTTCATGCGGTAGTGGTGGGATGCGGCACAGGAATCCCATCGATTTCCCTTTCTTATAGGCCAAAGTGTCTGCATTTTATGGAATCATTAGGGATGAAACGGTACGTCTTGCGCACGGACGAACTTGACGTCGACGCAATCTTGGACATGGTGGATGAGATCACGGCGGACTATGATGGAATTCACAAGCGCCTGAGGTCGGCAACAAAAGGGTTCAGAGAACTTCAGCAGTTTCATGCCGACAAAATCATGAATGCCTTGCTTGAGTGCCACTAGTAATATCAGGGAAGACATCCATATCTTGTCCAGGAGGCTTCTCTTGTGTGCGCTTAAACTCCGTAGAACCAATAGACCTCTGCGTTTCAGGGGAACTCCTTTTCGTATGGTAACAGAACTGGTACGCTGGTTAACAATGACAACTCGGGCAAGACGTTCCATCTCAGACAGCAGGCTTTCCTGACCCTTATCCTACTTCCTCCTCAGAAAACTCTCGTGGCCAGCACGCGCTGTCGACATCTCATTTTACTGGAGTGAAACCTTCTTGGATGTACTCTATTACGGCTGCGGCTGTATATTCGTACCGCCAGTCGTCAATAGTCTGCTTTCGGGCCTCCGTTAAGAAAGCTTCAAGGGTGCCTTCTTTTCCCAAACTCTCGTGATAAGTCTCGACCGTACGCGTTGAGTCAAGAAACTGAACTTGCTCAACCACGGAGTCAGTTTCTCCGGTCAGGGCAACCCATTGATCATAGGTCAAATCTCCGTCGACATCGAACCAGTACCTGTCTTCATGGATTGAATAATACGTGTTTCCTGAAAAAGTTATATGCCCTGAAGCGAAGGAATCCATTTGAATTATGGGCTTTTGGGTTCCTGCGAATTCCTGGAAAATGTTGTTTCTTACTATTACTCCCGATAAATCGAGTTCAGCTCTGCCGTGGATACGGAGGGGACGTCGCCAGTCGTAGGCAATATTGTTCTCCGCTATCCCATTGAAAAAGCCATCACCTATGCTTCCAATGAGTTCAATCGCTGAACCACCTTCTTTCGCACTGGCATAGTTTGCAACGATATTGTTGGAGACTGTTGCGCCTACCTCAGCTCTGGCGTTTTGTGCTTGAATTCCAAAACCCCTACCCAGATCACCTATATCATTACCGTCAAGAACGACATTTCCGGTAATCTCGCCGGGATGGCGTCCGCTCCAGAGAATACTCAGGGGGTTTCGTACGCAAAGGTTGTCTGTGACGTCACCGCCTGACCTAGCCTGTACGCCATGGCTTGATGCCCTGGCAAGGATGTTGCCTCGAACGACAGACCCTGAACAGTCATTTTGGATGTATATATTGTGGTTGAATATTGTCGGGTCAGCACCTCGGACATCTTCATTCCAGCCGTTGTGGTCCAGGATGCATTCCTCGATGAGAATACCATTAATGCCTTTGAAGAATACGCCTTGCGCATGGCCGCCCACGGCATTGTATGAATCCACAATTATGCAGCGATAAAATGTGATGTTTGAGACAGGACCGTCAAATGCCTGAATTGCCCCAATTCCATCGCTAGCATAGCAGTATTCAAATCGTATGTTTTCAGCGAAACCGAGTATTTGAACTTTGGCTTCACCGAAATCGATATTTCTGACCGTAATATTGTTGGCAGGTATGAGGCGAAATATTCGGAAAGCAGGGTCCACTGTAACGCGTGGGCGTGGAGCGCCAGGTTGGCCGTAGCTGGCGATTAGCATGGGAGCCGATTCTGAGGCGCCGGATTTCGTCCAACTTCCAAGGGACTCGTCTACCCATGCGTCGCCTCGCTTCAAGAGCAAAGAATCAGGAGAACCATCGTTAAGTAGTTCTTTTGCTGCGGTAATGGTCTTTTTAGGTGTGGATTCTGTGAGGCCGTCATTGTCGTCGCTGCCCTCGGAGCTACTCACGTAGATCATCTGTCCGTCGGTAGGAACCTCAATTCCCAAGGCGATGTTTATGACGAGTTGCACGTCCACGGCGTTTATTATTTCGTCGCCGTTGATATCAGCATTCAAGTCGCCGATGTCCACTCCAAGTGCAGCGTTAATAACGAGTTGCACGTCTGACGCGTCTACAACCCCATCTAGATTAACATCACCTTGAAGCGCGGCGACTGCCGTCACCGTAGATATGATGCAAAAAAGAAGCAACTGTGTTATCGACAGAACTATGTCTCGTGAGTTCATCCTGCATCTACGCATTGCTTGTACCTCCCAGAGTTAAACAGTAGCTCACTCGGTAATGTCCCTTGCTTTTGTGCTGATTCCCTTCGCATATACTTTAACGATAGTTTTTCGCTAATGATACTCTTAATATACCTTTTGGTTTTTAGCATTATACATTAATCCTAGTAAAGAATTATACCACAAGATTTCACTGTTCCCTAGTTTTGGCAAGAAGTTTTGCTATGAATAACGAAAAATCTGAATCATCTTAACACAGAGAGAAAGGCTTTGTAGGCGAGCGGACTCCCCAAAATACGGGAGAGCACTCAGTGTATGAAACTGCATCGAGTCAGTTTCAGTTTTCTTGACATTCTAGAAGGCCATATGTAAAACTTTTCGTGTCAACAGTCGGGGGTATGTTCTATATGGGATCATCTGTTCTTCGTTCAGCCGCCAGCACCCTATGGCGCATTTGTGGCCAGTCACAGCGGAACCGGTTGCGCATGTATGGAGGCTGCAGGGGACTCCGAATAGTCACATTTCACGGTACTGAACCGACTCAGTTCTCAGATTTTTGCCGCGTGATCAACTGGTGTAGGAAAAAAATGGTTGCCGTATCCCCCGACTTTGTGGATAGTTTAGCGCAACAAGCAGACAGTTGGATGAAGCAGGATCATGTTTTTTTTACTTTTGACGATGGATGGCAAAGTAATTTCGAGGCGGCCAAGTACCTCCACAAGCTTGGAATCAAGGCGACTTTTTTCATTGTTCCGTCGTTGGCCGGCAGAACTGTCAGGGAGTATATTCAGTTCCACGAGGACAACGGAGTAAGCCCCTACGCTTTTGGGCAAGAAAAGGGCCCAGGAACCAAGCGGGGATTGAGCGTTGCGGAATTGGTCGAGATGGCGGCCATGGGACACCGTATTGGAGCGCACAATTATGCCCATAGGGATCTGGGGAAGCTGCATGATTCGGATTCATTGGAGTACGAAATTGGACGTGCCGTAGAAGAAGTCGGAAGGCTTATGGGCCGTGAGTGCCGTGATTTTGCTGTTGCTTTTGGGCAGCCGGAGAACATATCCCGCGAGGCCTGTGACTATCTCTTGGAGAGAGACTTGCGTGTCTACATGTGCTTTCGCGGGTTGAACGTTCCAGGGAAAACTCCCAGATTCATGCTAAGGCACGGATTTGAGTATGGCCACCCGTTTTCGTTCACTTCCCTGTGCCTTGATGGCGGCTGTGATCACACGGTGTATGACCGCCAGGTTCAAATGATCGAGCGTGTAGGTTATTTGCCCGGAACCTGATGCGAAGATTATCTGTGAAGCATGAGACTACATAGAATTTCATAACATTCGTTAGACAAACTGCAAAGGGAGTGAATGGTTATCATGAAAGGTGAATTAACCACACCGCTTAAGAAGCCTCTTGATAAAAAGGGGCTTGGGAATTCGAAGGTGGCCATACCGCTTCCTGTTGAAATTTGGATATTTATCGTGCTCGCCTTGCTTGCGGCGCTTTTTATGACTCCGTCGCTTCTCATAAAGGCGGGAATCATGAAATTCAGTCTTCAATCAGCAGATGAACTTACGGCGTCCATGGCGTTGTGGACAGTACATTTTGCTCGTCTCTTTTGCCTTCTAGCAGCGTTTGTCATGTTAATAACTATATGTTATTGGCGGCGCATTCAGTTTTGCTCTTTGTGTCAACGCATTCAAGCTACGTCGGATGAACACATTCAAAACGTACTCAGAAAGAAGGACTACCTGTCATATCTGTGGCTCGCGTCCGTTCTGATTGCTTTCGTTTATATTTTCCTTTCAGGTTCCTTGTTTAGTGAGCGCGTCAGAAGACTGGTGAATAAGGAAGACGGCGTTATTGAAAGCCTGACAGCCCTTCTGTTCTTTTTGGCATCATGTATATCAGCCCTTAATTTAAGGCGTGCCACATCACGGAGGACCCGCATCTGGCTCATTCTCATGGCATTAGGATTCTTCGCCTGCAGTGGCGAGGAGATTAGCTGGGGACAACGCATCTTAGGCTACGGAACACCGGATTCGGTGATGGCCCTGAATGTGCAAGGTGAATTCAATATACATAATATGTTCGGGTACGTGTCAGATCACGTGTTTATTATGTCCGTTTTTGCTGTAGGGTGCCTCCTTCCGTTCCTTTGCCTACGTATCGGCCTCCTTTCCAAGCTTATTGCTCTATTGGGGATGCCACTGGCTAGCATAAGATTGGCAGTGGGATTTGGGATAGCATCTTTGGCTTTCCATACATGGAGTCTGTTCAGGTTTTTGCCGAACACATCCGGCGTGAGATTGCCAGAGGTGCGGGAACTTCTCGTTAGCGTGTGTCTACTTGTGCTGGTTGTCGATTTCATCTCCTGGCAGGAGAAAAACTCTGCACAGGATGTTGCTGTTGAGCACGATTGAGGGATGGTTTATCCTGACAGGCTCCGTCAAATAGGGCCGTACAGCGCGGTTAGAGTGTCGAGGCCGTCTATATACTTGGAGTTCTTGTACAGCGTGAAAGGGAATGTACTTGAAACGGAGTCGACATCAAGTGCGTCGTCGCCGTCATATTTCAGTTCTATTACCGTGGCGTTCCTTCTGGCAAAGCTCCGCCTCAACAATTCCTTTCCAATAGCAGGACGATAGTACGTTACATTCGAGTCCAATGTGACCCGGAAACGTTTGTCGCGGGAGACATAGTAGCGTCTATGGTAGCGGTTGACCAGCTTTGGCGCGAATGAAGAGACTTGGCACTTGATGGAATCCGGAATATCACTGCTTTGCACAGCCGAGAGTATAGAATCGTAATTCGGATTGCTGTCCAAGGTGAAAGCATCCAAGTTAAACAGGTGCTTATAGCCGACGTGGCCAACCTTGTTTTTGACCTCCAGAACAGGTTTCTCAATGCTTCCCAGCAAGTCCCCATACCATCGGATGCGAAGCTTGTATCTGCAGCGCCGTCCGTCAATATGATCCACGTATGTCTTCATGCCGCGGGAATCGAGGTAGATATTGTTTATGAAGCGCGGTGGATATGGCTCCAGAAATCCGGCATGGTGATATTTAAGCATCGCTCGTATTCCGGAAATTCCGAGTATGCTGTCGACGAACTTGCGCTCGTACCTTAAGGTCTTATGCTTAGGGGCTAACAGCGGCATCTTCCTTTCCATAAAGAGCATCATATACGCCTGCGGCATTTGGCTTGACTGATTTGCCATCCAAAAAGACACGGGAGTCTGCCTCCAGCAGGTATGGCTTGCCATTGTTTTTGAAGACTACATTAGTACCACGAAAGGTTCCGAAACTGTATTCGCTCTTTTTTTGATATACGCTCAAGCCAATTTGGCAATCGGCTACTTCTCCGCCGTCGAAGGTCACTTCGGAGCCGTCTTTGCTGGCAATGCCAATGTTGGAATCGCGCACGCTTACGTTTTTAGCTGTGAGTCTGCTCACTTCGCCAGCGCTGATTCCTTTGTCTCCACTTTGGGATACCTTGACATTTTCGACACTTACGAGGCTGCCCGAGATATCAATAGCATCGTTGCCAGAATTTATAAACGATGAATCCGTGATTGTTCCGTTGCCAAAATCCACATCGAGCGCATCGCCAAATGCATTTTTAAACAAGGTCTTGGAAATCTTGAATTCAGTGCGCACAAGGTTAAGAGCGTCCTCGCATTGGTTGTCCGCGAAGATGCAGTGGCTAATGTCAACTGGAGATTCGTAGAACGTGACGGCTCCAGTGAGCGACCACCCGTCCTTGGCCGGATTGCTGAGTTTGTTAAAATACACATAGTCCAAATCCGACCACTCCTTTGCGCCAATAACAACCAGACCCTGGCCTGTTGAGTCCGTTACGTCAATGCGAATTGGGTTGGACTCGGTGCCGCGAAACACGAGAGGCGAATAAGACAGGATTTTTGCGGAGTTCTCGAGTGTGATCTGCGTGCCCTCCGCGCAATGCACGCTGTATCCGGCAGGCAATATCAAATCCTGCGACAGGGTCCACTGGCCCGGCCGTATAATCAACGTTTTCGCGGCCTCGTCCTTGGCAATGAAGCTTAAGCCGTCTACATTTGGGTTCCAGTTTTTTGCCCAATTGTCCGCATAGTTGCTTGGCAGCCTGGAGAATTGGGAAACATTGGTTGTCAGCACTTTACTTGAGCCGGGGATTCTGTAGGCAATGCGCAGATCCAGCGGTGCGAACTCGCCCCACCCGGGATCATCCTCAGATACGAAGATAACATCTTGAAACGATAGTGGAGCGGCAACATTTCGCATGTCCACGACAGTCTGCCTTTGCGGTTCCATGAGGGCCACTTCCGTTTCCCTGTACAAATGCAGGATTTCAGCCGGCATAGCTTGAATGTTGGCGATCTTGATTTCAACGGTATTCTCGGAACTGCCAGTGTAATACGCTTGAATCCCCTTGTGCGGATTGAGAACAGCCTTTATGTATCTCTGGTTCTTGTAGAGGATTTCTCGCGAGAAGTCGTAATCCGGTCTTTCCACATACAAGATGGCCAAGGCGTCCTTCATTTGCGGCTCAAGTTCCGTGAAGAGTTCATCAAGATAGGCGGGTTCGGAAATGCGTTCCAGTTCCGCCACATACTCCCCAAAGAACTTAGGATCGGAAAAGATGGCTTGAAAATAGCTGTCGGAAATATCCTGGACTATCCTTTCCAGTGCGACGAAGTTTTTGTTGGCGCACAAGGATTGGATAGGACGAACTTCACCTGTAGAGGTAGCGCCAACGCCGTCGAAGCCCACTGGTTCGAGACGCGCTGTAACTGGGTTATAGTAGAACCGGGCATTGTGCCACCGCGCACCGTGTTCTGTTCCCATCATGTCGGTTAGTGCAAAGAAAGCGGCCAGCTTTTCAAGATCAAACACGTCTCTTGTCTGTAATTCTCCTGTGCGAAATCCTTCCAGTAAATGCGCGGCCTCTCGATACATCGCACGCAGAGCGGGATCTTCAAAAACTTTCCCTAAACGAAAAGTCCTGATTTGACTTGAAAGATAGTCGCCGCTACCTGTCGTGAGTGCGCCAGTAAAATCCCTTCTGAGGTTGAGTTCGCGCCACATAAGGTCCTCATCGAAGCATACTATCACACCCTCGCGCCGGGCGTTGGCTTCAGCAAGGTACTTATCAAAATGTCCTTCCATTGCGTAAGTCCCAAGCTCGAGTCCGTTGAGAGAGACACGGACGAATTCATAATGCAGGCCTATCAGACCTTCACGGCGAAGGGCCTTGTGAAACACCCACTCTGACAGCATGCCACGCGCCTCAGGCCTGTGAAGGGAAAATCGCTTGATTCCCAGAAGGGCCGTGTCGTTTTTCGTCTGGATTCTAAAGGACCACTTGCGGTCTTCAAGATGGGTGAGGGAATCTCCTTTCAGTCGCATCTTGATCGGGACAGTGCCCCCGTTGAAGGAAATGCTTGCCGGAACATAGTCGTTGTCGCTGCTGAAAAGCATGCCTACCTCTAGGGCCTCAGCTCGTTTGGCCGCCAACACTTCGTAATGCTTCTGCTTGACGTGGATGCTCAGGCGTGGGGGGCGCGCGCTCAGCCCCTTTACAAACTTGACGGGAAAACGAATATTTGCCGCGAGCAGAGGCTTTACCTTGTTGCCCAGAAAGCGCTCCCTGTGAGCCGCGGCGCCAAGTATGAAAAACAATGCCGAATAGAGAAGAAGAAGGGGGACCCCATATAGCAGCAGCCTTTTTCTGCTGCCCCGTTTGTCTAATCGGGGATTTACTTGAATCCGCATCTACAGAATCCCGTCATTGTCGATGAGTGTGATATGAATGGCCTCATCAAGTCCTTTCAGAGCATTCGTTGCCTCTTCGAGGCGCGTGGCGTCAGCAAAACTCGCCATAAAGGCCAACTCAAGCGCTCCGGCCTGATCATCGAATCTTTTCAATTCCAGGTGATCGCAGTGATTCTTCAGAAGTGAAATAACGTCCTTAAGGCGCAAACCCGAGGACGACACAGTTAGATAAAGGTTCTTGCCTGTGCTTTGTTCCTTTCCGAAACTTAGAATGCAAATGATTACGGAAATAACTGCAAAGCCGATTGCAGTGATCGCCCACTGGTCCGCACCGCAACCGAGTCCAACGCTGATGGCTATGAAAAGATAGGCCAGTTCTTCGGGTTCTTTGATGGCAGTGCGGAATCTTACGATAGACAGGGCGCCAACCAGTCCCAGAGACAAAGCCAATGAGGACTTAACAATTGTGATGATCAGCGTCGTGGTAACGGCAATCAGAACAAAGTTCCAGGCGAATGCTTTTCGGTTTGAGAGTGATTTGCCAAATTTCACGTAGAGACGGCCCAGCATCCAAGCCAGAATCGCGGCCAGGACAATTGAGACAAAGAAATTCCACTGTGGAATTTCCGCCGTATAGCTTGTAGGGATCCCTGGAAGTGTCGTCGTGGTATCCATGCGTTGCCTCTCTCCACGGTGTGGGTTGAGTTATGGTCGCGAGAATAGGAGCCCCGCTCCCAATTGTTCTGTTCTTGCAATGTTTTCAAACATGCGCACTGTCGCTGTCGATTCGTAACTTGTATGTCGAGGCGTATATGCTCGAAGAGGCCAATTCCCGCCATCGCCACCTTATGCGAAATCCTACCACTTCTGGCCAATCCCGTTCAAGCGCAGCAAGCTATACATACGCTATATGTGATGGTGCTTTGCCCTAGAGGCGGCAGGAGAATCTGGTCTTTCCCAGAGTTAACATGATATCATCTTGCCGTTGACTGCGAAGCGGTCATTTATGGGTAAGGTGATGCTTGACTCAGCCTGACATGGTTGCCTGTGGACCAGTAAGGTCGTGTTCGGTCTCCGCGGGATGGGTAATTTGGCCAAGGTGAGAAAGGGATCGCTATGGCAGAGGGTTTCAAGAATTGTGTCCTTAAAAGAGAAGTGACGGTAGGCGTCGTGGGTCTAGGATATGTTGGTTTGCCGCTGGTTTTTGCCTTTACAGGGGAAGGCTTCAAAACACTTGGCTTTGATATTGATGATCGAAAAGTCGACATGCTTCTGGATGGGAAATCCTACATCGGACATATTCCTGATAGCGAAATTGCGTCGATGAATGAGTCCGGTTTTTTTGATGCGACAACGGATTTTGCCCGCATTGCCGAGGTGGACGCGATACTGCTGTGCGTTCCCACTCCCTTGACGGCGCAGCGAGAACCTGACATGTCTTGCATTGTTTCAACTGCTGAAGCCATAGCCCCATTTATTAGAGACGGCCATCTTGTCATTTTAGAGTCCACTACCTATCCGGGTACGACAACGGAATTGCTTCGGCCTATCCTCGAACAAAGCGGCCTAGAGCCGGGCACAGATTTTTTTGTGGCATATTCTCCCGAACGTGAGGACCCTGGAAACACTGTTCATTCGACCACGCAAGTGCCGAAGGTTGTTGGCGGCTGTAGTTCTGAGGCCTGTGAGCGCGCCTGTCTCCTCTACAGTCAGATTGTGCCGGAAGTTGTGCCCGTTTCATCTACCGAGACCGCCGAAGCGGTGAAGTTGACCGAAAACATCTTTCGTTCCGTCAATATCGCCCTTGTAAATGAGCTGAAGGTTGTGTATGCGAAGATGGGTATAAACATCTGGGAAGTCATTGACGCCGCCAAAACCAAGCCATTCGGGTATATGCCGTTTTATCCAGGTCCAGGTCTTGGAGGGCATTGCATTCCTATCGATCCCTTTTACCTGACGTGGAAAGCTCGCGAGTTCGGTTCTTCTACGCGTTTTATAGAATTGGCGGGTGAGATAAACGTCTATATGCCAGATTACGTCATGGAGCGGCTTGCAAATGCTCTCAATAAACAGGGTAAGCCGCTGAAGGGCAGCAGGGTTCTTGTGCTCGGCTTGTCGTATAAGAAGGATGTCGATGATATTCGTGAGAGTCCGTCCCTCGCGCTCCTGAAGCGTCTCCTGGAAAAGGAGGCCGATGCGGACTACCATGATCCCTTTGTCGAGTCCATCAAGCAAACACGTGAATACGGTTCTTTGGCCGGCATGAAAAGCGTGCCGCTTAGTCCCGAATCAATAGGCCGCTACGATGCCGTGCTTATCTCGACCGCTCATAGCAGCATCGACTATCACGAACTTGTCGCGAATGCCCGCCTGGTAGTCGATACACGAAACGCCACTAAGGATGTGACTGAAGGACGCGACAAAATTGTTATGGCGTGATCTGTCTCACATGCATGAAATAGATGGAATTCCAAGCGAGGGGGTGAATCATGTCCGTGGGTGGAGCATGAACTGATGAGTCTGAGAACTGGTTGCATGACTTGTACCTAAGATAAGCATAGTTTTCAATAAAGAGACGTCCCGAATCCCACGTATGTCTAGAAACTTAAGGAAAAGGAGGCCAGGAACCAAGTGAACGCCTATTCGCCTATGGTCGCGATTGTCATGTTCTGCTGGTTTCCATTTGTTTTTGTCCTCTTTGCTATGCTGCCGTCAAGGCGTGCGGTCATCACGGCATTTTTATTCGCGTGGTTGTTCTTGCCCATGGCGAGCTATCGCCTTCCGATGATTCCCGATTATTCAAAGATGTCCGCCACCTGTCTTTCTGTCCTGTTAGCGACCTTTCTTTTCGATCTTACGCGAGTGACTCAATTCCGCTTAAAGTTGCTTGACGTACCGATGCTTATTTTCTGCTTGGCATCCCTAGTCACATCTATAACCAATGGGATGGGAGTATATAACGGCCTATCAACGCTTACGGTGACAATGATCAAGTGGGGTATTCCATATTTCATAGGGAGACTCTATTTTAACGATTTACAGGGCCTGCGTGAATTGGCCATAGGCATTTTTTTTGGCGGTCTGATCTACGTACCTTTTTGCCTATACGAAATTCGCATGAGTCCCCAACTCCACTACATTGTCTACGGGTATCATCAACATTCATTTGGGCAAACGATGCGTTTTGGGGGTTACCGGCCCATGGTTTTCATGCAACATGGCCTCATGGTCGGAACATGGATGTGTACGGCATCACTTGTCGGCATCTGGTTGCGCGTCTCACGTGTTCTGGTGCATGTCAAAGGTTTTCCCGTGAGCGTGCTTCTGGGAATAGTCACGATTACTGCCATAGGTATCAAATCAACAGGGGCTGTTGTCTTGCTGCTTCTTGGGGTATCATTACTCCTGGTTATGCGGCGGTTTCGTTATCGATGGCTTCTTATAGGATTAGCGGCGATTCCAATTCTCTACGTAATTTTTCGCGGCACAGGCGTATGGGATGGCTCGGAGTTACTTGAGTTGAGCAATCTCATTTTCGGTGCTGAACGTTCAGGTTCGCTCAAAGCGCGCATTGCGAATGATACTGTTTTGTCTGAGCATGCCAGAAGAAGCTTCTTTTTCGGCTGGGGTGGATGGGACCGCAACCGTCCGGCGGGTATGAAGACCATCACAGACAGCATGTGGATTATCATATTTGGAAACAGGGGAGCGATTGGACTTTTCTCGCTCTTGGGCATCATCTTGCTACCGGTGCTAACGCTGCACCGCAGGATTCCGGTTCGCCTATGGTTCAGTCAAAGTGGAGCTACGGTGACAGTTTTGGCGGTCGTGCTGGCTTTGTGGATGATAGATAGCCTTTTCAATAGCATGTTCAATCCAATCTTCCTGCTCATTGCTGGTGGTTTGGCCGGTCTGAAAAAGACGTCAGATTCAGGATTTCTAGCAACTGAGATTTTCCTCAAATCACTGCTGTCAGGTAAAGAATCAGCTCAGAGTGAAGACGGTATTTTGGATGTGAGACCTCAAGACTAGCCC
>SDBV01003614.1_pt1 | contig 22655 bp, 18 predicted proteins | sample 2277081 | NCBI WGS metagenome assembly SDBV01 (sample SAMN10402039, study PRJNA504765) | marine sediment metagenome | isolation source: marine sediment core GS10_PC15, 223 cmbsf | place: Arctic Ocean: Southern Knipovich Ridge | collected 2010 | reverse complement strand
GATCTTCTCCAGCAATTGGGCGGTGTCGATCGGTTTGAAGATGTAATCGTTGCAGCCGCTCGCGAAGCCCTCATCGACGTGCGTAGACTCGCTCCGCGTCGTCACCATGATGATCGGGATCGACTCGGTGGCCTCGTGGCCCCGGATCAGCCGACACGCCTCGAAACCGTTCATTCGCGGCATCACGACATCCATCAGGATGAGGTCCGGCTGTTCGGCCACGGCCTTTTCAACACCCTTGATGCCATCTTCGGCCGTGATGACTTCGCAGCCTCGCAGAGACCGGAGGATGAGCTGCTGGGTCATCGCGGCGACCTTCGAGTCGTCCACGATGAGGATCTTCTTCGGCTGCATCCACGCTCCTGCTGGAATCGCCCGCCTCGGGCGGCGTAATCCTGAGGGAATTCCGCTTCGGCTCGTTGGACGTATCGGCCGCCCGGAAGCCAGCTTGATCGCAGCCGGGAAGGAACCCAAGAGGCGTATTGAGCGCGCTCGAACGACCGAACTATCGACCCCGCCACACGGGAGGTCGCTTCTCGTTGAAGGCCCTGGCGCCTTCGAGGGAACCGTCCGATTGCAGCCAGGTGCAATGCCGATGTTGACCTCGGGCAAGAAGAATTCGGCGTGCTGCGCGGCGAACAATATGACGTCGTCGCCCTGGTTCACGACTTCCCGGCACCCCAGTACAGCGACCTCTCCAGCTGGGAGAGCATCTGCAATTCGTTCATCGAGGCCACCGCAGCGTCGGCAGACCGTCCGTCGTGATCAGCCACTTCGGGAAGTTGGTTCCCAAGAAGATGCGCGAACGACTCTGCGAAAACGGCGTGGCGCCGCTCGGAAGCATCCAGGAAGGGCTAGCCGCCGTGCGCCACGCAGCGTGGTACGGAATGCGCCGCCCCCAGCTCATCGAAGCGGACGACCTGGAAGAGCCCATGCCAGCCGACGTCGACTGCACCTGAGGCGCTGCGGGAGAGCGCCGGGTTCACCAACCGTCGATCCGCCTCCTCGACGGAAAGTGCGTGCGGAAATTTTGGCGGAATTCCCAAAATTCGCGGCAGCGCGAAATTCACCTCCACGATGAGCAGCCGCTCCGGGTCGCGGCCCGCGTTGTGCAGCTCGTCGACCCAGGCTCCCGCGTGGAGCGACAGGCTCATCTGTCCGCTTTCGTCCGGCGGTGCCGCTGCAGTCGCCATGACCCGCGGGTGCAAAGCCTCCGCGATTTTGCGAAATCGACGGAAATCAGCGGGCACGAAACGCACGTCATGGCCGGCCGCGCGGAGCCCGCGCTCCACGGGCCCGAAGAATCCGCTGCGCAACTAGACGCCGCGCCGGGTGAATACGCGGAAGAGGTCTCCCAGCAGCGCGCTGAATACGACGAGTTCTTCGAAATCATCTCGCTCTCCGAGAGCGTGGAGGAAGGCCGCCGGCTGGCCCGGGCCCACCGGCAGGCCCAGCGTGTCGCGCACCCCGACCAATGCAGCCGCATCCTGTTAGCGAACGTATCTTCGTCTTCCAGGCCGTCATTTCGAGATCACCATCTGCCCAGCCCCCAGCACCGACGCTAGTCCGAAATGCTCGACCGCTTCAAGAGCGCGGCTTCAAGGGAAACCCGCGGAGACAGCCGCCATTGGCAATTCCCTTCCCATCTCATGCACTGAGAAAGGCTTTGCGGGCGTTTTTGGGGCCCGCGGCCAAAAGAATCGTGAAAAGCACTTGAACGAATCGCCGAGGCGTGGTGGGATGGCACCTCACAGCCAAAGGAGCTCTGCCATGCTTTGTTCCAAACCGGATTCGAGTTCGCGGAAACTGAAAATTCATCACATCGCGATGTGCGCGGTGCTCGTTGGCATCCTGTCGACCCCGACCCTGAGTCAGGCGGTCGAGTACACCGCGGCTCGCAAAGCCGGGCGCGGTCTGGCGGCGATGACGACCGGTTTCCTGGAGATTCCGGGCAATATGGTGGTCCAGATCCGCGAGAACGGTGTGGGGACGGGCATTGCGCTCGGCTTCGTTTTTGGACTCGGGAAGCTCGTGGTTCGGGAACTCGTCGGGGTCTACGAATTGCTCTCTTCACCGTTCGAGGCGCCCGCCGGTTTTGAGCCGATCGTCGAACCTGAATTTCCGTGGGATTACTTCGCAGACAGCGGCGCGCCTGCTTCCGGCAATCGCTCCGATTAGATGGATGAACTTCGGTCGGATCAGAGGCCGTCGCAGCAGTGATCGGTGAACCCTCGCATGATTCCACCTCGGAGGCACCGCCGTGACTGCGAGCCATGAAGCAACGCTTCCGATCGACTCGATTTTCCACCCGACCGATCTTTCTGAAGCCAGTTTCGTAGCCTTCGTGCACGCGCTCAAACTCGCGTTGCTCGCCCAATCCGAGCTGACCATCCTCCACGCAACCAACACTTCTGAGGATCAGGTGGGCTGGAAGGACTTCCCGGGGGTTCGGCAAACCCTCGAACTCTGGGGCGAGCTGCCCAGGGGCAGCCCCGCGCACGCGATCGCGAACCTCGGCATGGTGGTGGAGAAGGTGGCCGGCCACGGGCGGAAGCCGGTGAAGACGGTCACCAGCTATCTGCAGGAGAACCCGGCCCAGCTCGTGGTGCTTTCGAGCCAGGGGCGCGAGGGTGTTCCGCGCTTTCTCAAACCGTCGTTCGCCGAACCCATCGCGCGCAAGACCCGGGCGATGACGCTCTTCGTGCCGAGCCACAGCAGCGGCTTCGTCGATGGGAACACCGGGCGGGTCACGCTGGATCGAATCCTGATTCCGATCGACCACCAACCCCGCCCCGGCCCCGCGATCAGTCTCGCCAGGGCATTCGCTCGCGCGCTGGACGATGACGGGGGCGTATTCGATCTGCTCCACGTCGGTGAGAGAGGCAAAGCGCCCGCCGTTGAGTTCGCTGATGAGATGGGCTGGACCAGCGACCAGCATTACGCGAACGGCGACCCCGTCGACGCGATATTACGCGTCGCCGAAGAAAATCACGCCGAACTGATCGTCATGACCACCACGGGACCTCACGGAATCCTCGATAGCCTGCGAGGAACGACGACCGAAAAGGTCGTACGCGGGGCGAATTGCCCGATCCTCGCGATCCCGGAGGGTTGAGCGAACGCGGCCAACGCCGCAAAGCGAATCCAAAGGATTCGCCGGCTCGCTTTTCGATGCTACTGCCGCGGAGGCGCCGATCCACCTTCGGTAGAAGGGTGGCGTGCTGAAGGGAGAGCCACAGCGGCCCTCAAATGGCTCGTGCGCCGCAGAGGGCCGCTCGGGGGAGCTGCTAGTCGCGCGATTGAAGCAGTCGAAAACAGTGATGCAGCGCGATGCCAGCGGCTGTTGCGACGTTCAGGGAATCCACACCGAAAGCCATCGGGATTCGCAGCTTCCAATCGACGGCCGCGAGGGTTTCCTCGTCGAGGCCTTCGGATTCCGCTCCGAGGATGAGCGCGATGCGCTGGCTCGACACGCCCCCGGCCCCCAGCGCGGCGAGATCGATCGCCCGGGCCTCCGTCGAAAGGGCCGCCGTCACAAAACCCGCTGCCCGAAGTCGCTCGATCGCTGCGGGCCAGCCCGCCACGTAGGCAAACGGCGTCAGCAGCGCTCCTCCCATTGAAACGCGCACCGCCTTCCGGTAGAGGGGATCGGCGCAATTGCGCGAGAGCAACACGGCATCGACGCCAAATGCCACCGCATTGCGGAAGACGTTCCCGACGTTTTCGGGGTTCGCAACCCGTTCCAGCCCAACGAGCAGCCGGGGGGGCGGATCCAAAATTTCATCCAACGAGCGCTCGGGGCCGCGCCGCGCGAGCGCGATGCAGCCGCGGTGAAGATTGTATCCAACCAGCTTCTCGAGAAGACTCGAACTGGCGACATAGACGGGCGTATCTTCCTCGAGTTGCGAAAGCGCGTCGCCTAGCGCTTCGAGCGCCGTCTCCGTCACCAGGACGGAACAGACTGGAAAACGCGAAGCCGAGACCAGGCGGCGCACGCACAGGCGGCTCTCGACCACGAAAAGGCCGCGAGCGTCGCGCAGCGTCGAGTCTTTGACATTGCGATAGATCGAGATCCGCGGATCGTCCAGTTGCTCGATTGGCTCCAATCGCATCGGCAGCTCGCTACGCGAAGCGACCCGCGAGAGCCCGGTGTTCGGCGTAGGGAGGAGCCAGCGATTTACCGTCGACGGCCTCCAATGATTCACGCGAAACCGCAAAGCGCCGTTTGAGATCGATCATCCGCCGCAGTGGGTTTTCGAGTCTCGCGTCGGGCGCGCGCTCCAGCCGGCGAAGCACCTCTTCGCGGAGCCCGGGGTCTCTGCAGACCAGCAGCGAATCCACACCGGCCTCGAGGCAGCCGTCGACGATCGCCCTTGGGCTGTGGTGATCGGCGATGGCCTTCATCTCCAGATCGTCCGAGAAGACCACACCGTCGTACGCGAGCTCCTCACGCAGGATCGCCATCACTTCGGGCGACAAAGTGGCGGGCCGCTTCGCGTCGAGGGCGGGGAACAATACGTGGGCGGTCATGATGCTCGCGACCCCGGCCTCGATTGCCGAGGCGAACGGAGGCAATTCCACCTCCCGCAAACGCGCGAGGTCGTGGTCGAGGCGCGGCAACTCGAAGTGGCTGTCGCAGACCGTATCGCCATGGCCGGGGAAGTGCTTCGCGCAAGCAGCGACGCCGGCGTCCTGCATGGCGCGGATGAAATGAGCGGCGTGGGTTGCCACGCGCGTCGGTTCGCTGCCGAAGCTGCGATCTCCGATGATCGGATTCGCGGGGTTCGTGTTGACATCGACGCACGGCGCAAAATCGACGCCGATCCCGAGGTCCGACAACTCGACCGCGAGCGCCTGCGCGACCGCTGCCGTCATCTCCGGATCGTCGGTCTCGCCGAGTCTCTGCATCGGGGGCCACTGCGTCCAGGGATCGCGGAGTCGCTGAATCCGCCCGCCTTCCTGATCGATCGCGATCAACAGCGGTGCGCCTTCGGGCGCGCTGGCGTGAAGCGCCGCATTCAAATTTTGGACCTGTTCGGGATCGCCGATATTGCGCGCAAACAAGACCACCCCGCCGACTCGGCCAGCGGCGATCAGGCGCGCGAGGTCCTCGGGCAGCTCGAGCCCCTCGAAGCCCGCAAACAACAGTTGTCCGGGTTGCCATCTCCGCGACATGCTCACGCCCTTTCACAACACCGGCGCAGGCTCAAGGGCCGACTCGATCCGGCGCGGCCGCGACCATCCCGAGTCGCTCGAGTTGCTCGAAATAGTCCGGGAAGGTCTTCGCCACACAGCCCGGATCGCGGATGGCAACGTTTCCGGCCATCGAAAAAGCCATCGCCATGCGGTGGTCATCGTAAGAATCGATCGCAACACCGGGTTTCAATCCCGCGTTCGGGGGTTCGATCAGGAGCCCATCCGCGCGCTCTTCGACCGTGGCGCCGAGCTTGCGGAGCTCGCGCGTCGCGGCCGCGAGCCGATCGGTTTCGTGGTGCCTCAACACCTCGACTCCGCTGATTGCCGTACTTCCTGCGGCGAAGAGCGCCGCAACGGCCAGCGTGAGCGTCATGTCTGGCATCTCTCCCATGTCGACTTCGACACCGCGCAGCCGACCGCACCCGCGAACGCGTGTGATCGTCTCGGTCTGTTCGACATCCGCGCCCATCTGCTCGAGCACGCGGTAGAACCCGGCATCCCCCTGGAGACTATGGGATCCAAGACCCCGAATCACGACTTCGCCGCCGTGGATCGCGGCCAGTCCGAGGAAGTAACTCGCGGACGAGGCGTCGGGCTCGACCGCATAATCCCGCGCCATCAGCGCGCGCGGTTCGACGGCGATCACGTCAGCACTCTCCCAACCCACGCAACCACCGAAATGCTCCAGCACGCGGATCGTCATATCCACATAGGGGCGTGCGGGAGTCCCCTCGCGAAGGATCACGCGCGTCGGTTTTTCGGAAAGGCTGGCGGCCAATAGCATCGCAGAGACGATTTGTGACGAAGCCGGGCGCGAAAACGTCACCTCACCCCCGCGAAGTGACGAGTCGGGGCCGATCGCGATCGGCAGATACCCTTCCGCCCCGAGGCAACGAATATCCGCACCCCGCTCGCGCAACGCATCGAGCAGTTGGCCCATCGGACGCGCTCGCATCTGCGCAGAAGCGTCGATCTCGACCGCTTCTCGCGTCTTTCCCGGTTTCGCTGCGAGCACCGCGGTGAGAAAGCGCGCAACCGTCCCAGCCGACCCCGCGAACAGCGGCCCGTCGCCGGTCGGCCGCGCAAACGCGCCTCCGCAGCCGTCTACCTCGAGCGTTGTCGGATCTCTCTCGAGCATCGAGATCCCGAGCCGCTCCAAGCACGTCCGCATGCTGCGCGTATCGTCGGCGCTCAGCAGACCGGAAAGCCGCGTTCTGCCCCGCGCGAGCGCCGCGAGCAGGAGGGCCCGATTCGTGAGGCTCTTGGAGCCGGGAGGGCACACTTCACCATCGAGCGCTGAGGGCGCCTTCAACTGCAGCAACGAAGCGTCGTTCCCCTTCATCCCAGAACCCTCGAGCTGTGGGAGCCGATGGCCATCCGCGGCCGCGGCCCCAGCCGCGCCGCTATTCGGCGATGGGGCGATAGCGCAGCAACACGCGACTTCCGTCAGCGAGGCCCTGTTTGAAGCGCGGGCCATAGGTGCCCCAGCCCCGATCTGCATATTTGGCGCTCATGGCTTTCAGCGTGCGCTCCACCGCTTCGGCATCGCTCGAGATATGCTCCGCGCGCGCGAGGAGGGTGGGCGATTTCCGGAACGCATCGTTCGAGCGCTTCCAGACACCGTGATCACCCACCCAGATTCGCGCGCGATCGAGCCCGCGCTTGATGGCCTGAGACCGCCAGAGCTCCGCCTTGGTCACGACGAGGAGGTCCGCACCATCGGCGTAGAACCAGACCTCAGCATGACAGGAGCTCTCCTCCCCGTCGCTCTTGATGGGCGTGATGTAGATCAGCCTGCTCGCCGCGATCGCCATCTGTGCGGCTTTCGAGACTCGAAATTCCGCGCCGCGTGACCGCGCGAGGCCCGCGGGCAGCAAGACCACACCCCACAGCATTGCCGCGCCGCGCAGCAACCCTCGACGTGAAACGGTTTGTTCGCCAAGTTCGACCACCGCGAGACCCCCGAGAAATCGACCGGCCGCCAGTCTAGCCGGGTTGGGCGATCTTCCGAAATGGAATCAAGGGCCGCCGAGATTTCGCGCTTGGTGGCGGGCGGGCGGCTCAGGAACAGCCGGGCGAGCAGGTGCGGTTGCGGCCCAGGGACTTGGCGCGGTAGAGCTCCGCATCTGCGGCGTCCACCAGCTCGCCGGTCGCGTCGATGTTCACCCCGAATGAAGCCACCCCGACGCTGATGGTGAAGGGATCCTCGCCGTCTAGCGAGACTCCCTCGACGGCGGTTCGCAATTTGTCACCGAAGCTGTGCGCACCTTCGATCGCAGTTTCGGGCAGGATGACCGCGAACTCCTCGCCGCCGTAGCGCGCCACGATGTCGTGTGCACGCGCGCGATCGCCGATGATCCTCGCCACGGCGACCAGGGCCTGATCGCCGGAGCGGTGGCCGTTGCGATCGTTGTACCGCTTGAAGTAGTCGATGTCGATCATCGCGAGCGAAAGGCCGCGCTCGTATCGCCTGGCCCGCTCGATCTCGCGCTCGAGCGTTTTGTAGAAGTGGCCGTGATTTGCGAGCCCGGTGAGTCCATCGATCTGCGAGAGACGCAGCGTGTCTTCGTATTTACGGGCGTTGCCAAGCGCGACCGAAGCGTGCGCGGCGATCGCTTCGAGCAGGCGAAGGTCGTGCGGCTCGAAGGGCTTCCGGTCGCCTTTGTTGTTGATGTTGATCACGCCGAGCAGGACGCCGTTGCGAATCAGCGGAGCCGAAATCAGCGTCGACGTGTAGTAGCGCTCGCGATTGCGGCGGCGGAATGTGGGGTGTGCCTCTACATCTTCAACGATCAGCGGTTGCCCGTGCAGCGCCACGTACCCCGAAATGCCCTCGCCGATTTTCATCTGTGTGCGCTCGACGACATCTTCGGGAAGTCCCTGAGACATCATGACGCGCAATTGATCGTCGTCTCCCAGCAGGAGGATCGATCCGATCTCGGCCCCGAGGTGCTCGAGGGTGCGGTCGAGCAGGCGTTGAAGAACCCGCTCGACGGAGAGCGTCGAACTCAGGTCCTTGACGGTCTCGTAGAGGACTTCGAGATCCGCGTTGCGGCGGCGCAAAGACTCGACGACTTGTTCACTCGCATCCGATCGCGCACCCATCCGGGGCCCCCCCCTGCTTCTGGCACCCGCTGAATATCGTCTCTCCGGATCGAAATATTGAGATTTTGCGCACGGATCGAGGGAGAACGGACGACTGAAAACCAGCCGTACCCGCGTGTGGACAATTCGAACTTCTCTGGATTCGGAAACGCTCCCGAAGCAGACGCTGCGTCAGAGTTCGCAGCGCTGCCAACCCGATGGAGGCCGACCTGCGCCAAACCCGACTCCCCATCTAACTTGACGCCGGGATACGAGCGCGATTCAATTCCCGACCCGGTAGCAAACGCCGGCCCCAATGGAGCAGCCATCATGTCGAGCAACTCGGATCTGTTGAAACGCCGCCAGGACGCCATCCCCGCGGGCCTCGGGACCATGCATTCGATCTTCTGCGAGCGCGCACTAAACGCGGAGCTCTGGGATGTGGAGGGCAACCGCTTCATCGATTTTGCGGCCGGCATCGCGGTCCTCAACACCGGGCACCTTCACCCCAGGGTGAAAGCGGCGGTATCCAGCGAACTCGAGAAGATGAGTCACGTGTGTTTCCAGGTGACGCCCTACGAGCGCTACGTCGAACTCGCCGAGCGCCTCAACGCGCTGGTTCCCGGGAATACCCCCAAGAAGACGCTGCTGCTTTCGACGGGGGCCGAAGCGGTCGAGAATGCGGTGAAGATCGCGCGCGCCCACACGGGCCGTTCCGCGGTGGTCGCGTTCAGCGGCGGCTTCCACGGGCGCACGCTTTTTGCGCTCGCCCTCACCGGCAAGGTCGTTCCCTACAAGGCCGGATTCGGCCCCCTCTCTGCCGACGTTTTTCACGCCCCCTATCCGATCGATTATCACGGAATGAGCGTCGACGCGGCGCTCTCCGCGCTCGATCGCCTCTTTGCGAGCGACGTCGACCCGGCGCGGGTGGCCGCGATGATCGTCGAGCCCGTCCTCGGCGAAGGCGGCTTCTACCCGGCGCCACCCGAGTTCCTGCAAGCGCTCAGGCGGGTATGCGACCAGCATGGAATCGCGTTGATCATCGACGAGATCCAGACGGGCTTTGCGCGCACGGGCCGCACGTTCGCCATCGAGTACGCGGGCATCGAACCCGACCTGATGACGCTGGCCAAGAGCCTCGCGGGCGGTTTTCCGCTCTCCGCGGTAACAGGCAAGGCCACCATCATGGACGGCCCGAAACCCGGCGGGCTCGGCGGCACCTATGCGGGCTCGCCGATCTCGTGCGCGGCCGCACTCGCCGCGATCGACGTGATGGAGGAGGAAAAACTCGCCGAGCGGGCGTTGCGGCTGGGTGACCTGATCGCCAAACGAATCGGGGCATTGTCGGAAGAGCCCGCGGGGTCCAGCATCGGGGACATCCGGCACCTCGGCGCGATGGCCGCGATGGAACTCGTGACCGACCGCGACACACGCGAACCGGACGCAGAACTCACCAGGGCAATCGTGCAGAAGGCCGCCGCGAAGGGATTGATACTCCTCTCCTGCGGCGTGCGCGGCAACGTGGTGCGCTTCCTCCCGCCGCTCACCGCGAGCGACGAGCTCGTCAACGAGGGCCTCGACATTCTGCGCGAGTCACTGCTGGAACTGCGCGCCTAGCGGAGCATGCCGTCGGCACGCTGGTCCCGCGGCCCCGACACCCATGGCGCCAAATCAGGGATCGGGGTTCACGAGAAAAACCTCTTTGGATCCATCAGATTAGGTTCGCTGCCTGCGGGTTTGCGAGCGGGCGAGCACAGCTCGCCGGCCCGCGATTCCCGCGCCAGGTGATCGAAGCAAGCCCGCGGGGCGAAACCGTGGCATCCGTTGCCTCGGCTTCAAACTGGCTACGCTCTGCCAATTCTGCCACCGTCCACAAGACGCGCCGCCAACCGTGGATTTGGCTGCAGATTGGTTGCACGCGCGCCCAATGGGAACGAGTGGCTGGAGCGTGGAGCGGATCGGAAAATCAAGCGGTGCTTGTGGGCGCCCGATAACAGAGATTCGGTCAAGCGGAGACCGAGGAACCTCGCCCAGGCAGCCGATCGGGACTCCGCGCCGCGCGTGTTGCACCCGAGACCTGGGTCTTCAGCCCAGGCCTTGGGGGGCTGAGCACCCAAAGGACTTCGTAGAGATGGCCTCGCCGAACTCGATGGATTTGCCTCGCAAAGACGATACGCGCCGACCTCCGAGGATCGTCCGCGAGCGGCCTTCTCCCACCTGCCGATTGTCGCGGTTCGAGCCGGGAAACGGGGCGGAAGAGGTCCACCTGCTCATCGAGCCTCCCGAAGACGGCTGCTTCGATGAGCAACGAGAGCAGGTCGTCACGCAGTATCACAACGCACTCGAATCGCTCGACCTCCCGCGGCATACCGCAGTGTTTCGACGTTGCTTTCTCAGCGATGCGGCAAACCAACTCGATGCCGTGATGGCGTCGCCGCTGGGGATTGCGGTTCCCACGTCAGAAGCAGCGGCGATCTCTTGTATCGAGCAGCGCCCCGCCTCCAATCGAAAGCTCGCCCTTCTTGCCTATCACATCAGGGACGTCGAACCGGCCGCGAAATCATTGAAGACCATCCCCGACGCCGGCCCTTACGCCCGCGCTCTCGTGCTGGAGCGACCCGAACGCACGCTGTTATGGAGCACGCAGATGAGCGCGCAGCCTCGTGCGCTGCGTGGGCTCTGCTCCGAAGATGAGACCCGGTGCTCGCTCGACCAGACGAGCAGTCTTTTTTCCACGTATCGTGATCATTTGCATTCGAAGGGAGCCACCCTGCGCGAGAACGCGGTGCGCACGTGGGTTTTTGTGCAAAACGTGGACACCCACTATGCGGGAATGGTGAAAGCGCGTCGAAAATTATTTGAAAGCGAAGGACTCACACCAGAGACACACTACGTTGTCGCCACCGGAATCGGGGGGCGCACAGAGCAACCGAGGAGCCTCATCACGTTGGACGCACTCGCCGTGCTGGGTCTCGCCGAGGATCAGATGGAGTTCGTCGACTGCTTGGACCACCTGAACCGGACCGACGAATACGGCGTGACGTTCGAGCGGGCCGCGCGCCTGAATTGTGCTGACCGCAGCCACATCCATATCGCGGGGACGGCCAGCATCGACGCGAATGGCCAGATCTTGCACGACGGCGACGTGCTGCGCCAGGTAAACCGCGCGCTCGAGAACGTTTCCGCACTCCTCGAAGTCGCGAATGCCTCCCTCGACGATATGGCGTCGATGACCCTCTACCTGCGAGACGCAGCCGACGCGAAACGCGTGGTCTCGTTCCTCGACGAAAACCACCCGGGCTTACCATTTGTGGCCGTCCAGGCACCCATTTGCCGTCCGCGTTGGCTCGTCGAGGTCGAAGGCCTCGCGATCGTGGCGAACGAGGATGCTCGTTGGCCGAAATTCTGATCCAATCACCCGAGCACCGGATCTCGGAAGATTTTCTTGGACAACCCTCCCGCCGCTGACGACTTTCACCCAGCAAGGCACTGCGCAGCTCGGGTATACTCGCCGTTGCAATCAATTATCCCAGCCGTTGGGCTCGGCGGGTTCGGGAGATGCATGCCGATGCTCTCGCAAAAGGCACGCCGCGGACTCAGCGGGGTCAGCCTCTTTGTGGCCTCCTACCGGGACAAGCCGTTTCCCTCCGAAAAAATCCTGGCGTACCCGCGGTCCTACTCTCCCAAACGCGCACCCTTCCCTGCGATCGCCACCCTCGCGCTGGCATCTGCATGCGCGCTAGGCGGCTGCGGAGATGCTGTCGAGGCTCCGGAAGCGAACACGGCGCGGGTAGCGGTCACCGCCGAGATTCAGCCGCTGCCGCTGCCCTCCCGGGACGGCATCTTTACCGACGTCACGCTTGCCGCCGGAATTCGGGCCCGTCACCAGCTTCCTTCCTCTACGCTGCGCAACATCGTCGATTCCGTCGGCTCGGGCGCGGCATTCGCCGACCTCGATGGTGATGGTTGGCTCGATCTGGTGGTGCTCGGCGGGCCTCCTTCCCCGCAGACCAACGACGCGCAGCAGGGCCACGCCGGGCTGCACATCTACCAGAACCTGCGAAACGGCAGGTTCGAGGACATTACCGCCCGCTCCGGGATCCCCACCCACAGCACCGCCGTGGCCGTGGCGATTGCCGACGTCGATGGCGACGGTGACCGCGATCTCTACCTGGTGGATCGAGGTCCAAACCGCCTCTATCGAAATCGGGGCGACGCAGTCTTCGACGATGTCACCAGCCGCTCCGGTGTCGGTGATACGCGATTTGGTGTTGGTGCGGCGTTCTTCGACCTGGAGGGCGATGGTGATCTCGATCTCTACGTGATCAACTACCTCGATTTCGACCCACGGGAGAACGCGTTCTACGCACCTGATGGCTTTCCGGGCCCGCTCGCATATCCGGCCGAGTCCGATGTGCTGTACCGAAACGAGGGGGACGGGACCTTCGTGGACGTCTCCGAGACGTCTGGCGTCGACGCGCTCGCGGGTCGGGGAATGAGCCTGGCGGTGGCGGACTTCGACGACGATCGAGATGTCGACATCTTTGTCGCCAACGACGCCACAGAAAACTTCCTGCTGCTCAACGACGGACGCGGTCAATTCGTGGAGGCCGGATTCAATTCGGGCTTGGCGATGGGGGTAAACGGCGAGCAGACGTCGGCCATGGCGGTGGACGTCGGCGACGTGGACGGCGATGGGCAGCTGGACCTGGTGGTGTCCGACATCTCGTACGGCGCCCTCTATCTGCGGACGCGCCCGGGGTTGTTCGTCGATCGCACGATTCAATCCGGCCTCAGCATGTTGTGCGGACAGTACGTGAGCTGGGGGCAGAATCTGCTGGACTTCGACAACGACGGAGACCTCGACCTCTTCGTCGTGAATGGGGGACTCAAACACCTGGTGGGCTGGGAGGACTTGCTGCTGCGCAACGTCGGCGCGGCGAAGTTTGAGGACGCCTCGAGCGAAGGGGGCGCCTACTTCGCGACCCGACAGGTGGGCCGCAGCTCGATTGCGGGTGACTACGACAACGATGGCGATATCGATCTCTTCGTGACGACCCTTGGAGGCCGACACTTCCTGCTGCGAAACGACCATGCGGGGAGCGCGGGGTGGATCACGCTGGACCTGGTCGGCGATGGCGTTCGCGATTCCTTTGGTGCAAGAGTAAAAGTCGTGGCCGGTGGCCGGACCTTCGCCGCGGAGAGCCGCTTCCCCTCGACTTATCTCGGGCAGAGCGATTCCCGGATTCACGTCGGCCTCGGGCAGGGCGTCGAGCAGGTGGATCGCATCCAGATCGACTGGCCCGACGGAGTGAGCCAGACGCTGACCGACGTTTCCACCGGGCAGATTCTGCAGATCCACCAGAGGGCGAGGTGATGCGCTTCGACAGGCCGGTGGATGTCCTCGGCGGAGCGATTCTGCTGATCGCCATCTGCTGGCTGGGCTGCGACCCACCCGCATCGATCCCGAACGACGAGACCCGCGGTTTCGTCGTCACCCAGATACCCAGCGGAAGCCGAGACCCCAGCGCCTCCGAACGCGTGTCTCCGGACGCCCGCTATCCGACGGGAAGCCGAATCCTATGGGTCTCCAACACTGCCGCGCCCCACGAGACCCGCGTCCTGTCCGGAAATCTGGCGGCGGCGGGTGCACCCAGCCTCTCGCCGGATGCCAGCGCGATCCTGTTCGCCGGACGCACGACGCCCGACTCTCGCTGGACAATCTTCGAGGTCGATCTTCGCGGCTCCGAGCCGCGGCAGCGGGTCCATACGGACAGGGACTGCACCAACCCGATCTACCTGCCGGACAGCCGGCTGGCGTTGGTCTGCAGGGATGACTCGCCCCCGCCGTCCGGCGGTGTGGGCTCGACCTGGTCTCTGTATCGAACGTCAGCGCAGGGCTCCGAGATCGAACGGATCGCCTTTGGCCCGGGGTCCTCTTTCGATCCCACGTTGCTCGACGACGGCAGGATTCTGTTCTCGATGTGGCAGGCCTCGGAGCTCCCGCGCGCGGGTTCCGGTCGGACGGAGCTGTTCACCGTGAATCCGGACGGCACCCTGCTCGATGCTTTCACCGACCAGCACGACCTCGCCGTGCATCGGCTGCGCCCGCGCCAAACCAGTGATGGTGGTGTCGTCTTCGTACGTGTCGACGAAGCCGGGGGCGCGCCCCGCGCGGAGCGAGTCGAAATGAAAAGCCCGCAGATGAGTGCACGCAGACTGCTCCCGGATCGGCTCGTGCAAACGCAATCCGGTGACTCCGTGTCCCTCGCGCTCGCTTCGGTCGAGCCGCTACCCGACGGAGCGTTGCTCATCGCCGGGCGCTCCAAAGCGGCCACCGAAACCGGGGCGCCCACGTATGGCGTGTATCGTTTTCTGCCGGGAAGCGCTGGCATCGACCTGGTATTCGACGATCCGGTCCGGGACGAGATCGAGGCGATTCCGCTGGTGCCATCGCGGCCGCGTCGGGGCAGGCCCTCCAGCATCCGCCCAGAGCAGAGCAGCGGTGCGCTGCTGTGCTACGACGCGCAGCGCTCCGACGGGCGGGTGAGTGCGGTGGCGGCGCGGCGCCCCGCTTCCGTCGCAATCTGGACACTGGCGGCGCGGCCGGAAGGGCTATCCGCCAAAACCGCCGCGCGGGCGCGGCCCGTCGCGGACAACTCGGATCCCCGGATGGGATTCGAAATCGACAGGAGGACCATCGAGAAGGACGGCTCCTTCTTCGTCACAGTTCCCGCCGATGTGCCAGTTCGGGTGCAGACACTCGACGAGGACGGCCGCGAGATCTCGACTTCGGGGTGGTTCTGGATACGACCCGGCGAAACGCGGGCCTGTTTTGGCTGCCACGAGAACCGGGACGCGGCACCCGTCAATCGCCCGATCCAGGCGATCTCTCACCCCGCGAGCCGTCAGGCGGTTGCAAAACCAGGTCGACCATCGTGAGCGGCGGCGAGGTGATCAGACGGTTGTGGAAGCTCCCGCCGAGGGTAGTCATCGCGGTGCTGGTCGTGGTTTTGCTGTCGGGCGGGGCCGGGGCGCGCATCTGGTTTCAGATGCACGTCCGCCGGGTGACCGGGCTGTCGGAGCCTCCGAAAGTCTCGTGTCTGTACTGCCATCGCGACGTGTCGGTGCCCCGGGTGGCTAGAAACCCGGTCGGCCCGAGGTACCTGTCGCCGGCGGGAATGGCCGTGTCTCCCGATGCGAAGACGCTCTTTGTCGCGGCCGAGGGAGCGGGACAGCTACTCGAGATCGATCTCTCGCAGCGAAAGATCATCCAGTCGTTGGAGGTCCCGGGGCGCCCTCACGCGGTGGCGATCTCCGCCGATGGTCGACGTCTCGCGGTTTCGCGCAGCGATGACGATGCGGTGTTGCTCCTAGACGCGCGCAACCTCGAGGTGCTTCGCAGCCTCCCGGCTGGGAGCGCACCGGCTGGATTGGCCCTGTCCCGAACGGGGAGTGACCTGTACGTCGTCAACGGCGCCAGCAACGACCTGCTGATCGCGAGCACCGAGAATGACACCGAGCCAATTCACTTGGTGACCGGCCACGACCCCTATGCGCTCGCGTTATCCAACGATGGGCGACTGCTCGCGGTCGCCAATCGACTGGCAAAGCCCGTGCCCCCACGAACCCTTCCGGTCTCCGAGTTGACGCTGGTCGACCCGCAGAAGGGGCGCGTGCTGGAGCGACGCCGTCTGGAATCGGCACACATGAGCGAGGGTGTCGCGATTGCCTCAGACGGTTCATTCGTGCTGGCCACCATCAGCCGGGTTCGCAACCTGCTCCCGACCACCCAGGTCGCCCGGGGCGCGGTGATGAACAGCGCCATCGCGTTCGTCGAGACCAGACGCGACGGGCGAACCGTCCAGTTCCCTCTCAGTGAGGTCAACGCCTACTTTGCCGATGCCTCGGGTGTTGTCCTGACACCCGACGATCGCGTCGCCTTCATCTCGCACGGGGGTGCGAATACCGTCACGGCCGTGGATGTGGGAGCCCTCCGGCGGATCGTCGCCGCAGGGGATTCGTCCTTTCTCGATGCCCTGGCCGATGACATGGGGGCATCATTGGAGTACGTGATTGCGCGTATACCAACCCGGGACAACCCGCGATCCCTGGCGATTTCGCCGGATGGTCGGCGTGTATACGTCGCCGAACGCCTAGCGGACTCCATTGCCATAATCGATACCGAGAGGCTCGAGGTGGTCGAGCGCATCGACCTCGGCGGACCGCAAGAGCTCACCGCGGAGCGGAGAGGGGAGCGCCTGTTTCATGACGCTGCGACGACCTTCCAGGGGCAATTCTCGTGCCGCTCCTGCCATCCCGACGGACACAGCGACGGGCTGATCTGGGACTTCGAAATCGACGGTGTCGGCGAAAACCTGCTCGACACCCGATCGCTTCGCGGTATCCGCGACACGGCGCCGTTCAAGTGGAACGGCAAGAACCCCGACCTGCAGACCCAATGTGGCCCGCGCTTCGCCCGCGCGCTCATGCGTTCCGATCCGTTTACACCGCAGCAGCTCGAGGATCTAGTCGCCTACATCGAATCCATTGCACTTCCACCGGTGCGCTCCCCAGAACTGCTGACCGAGACGATCGAAAGAGGCTATGCAATCTTTCACCGGACATGGACGAACTCCGGAGAAGAGATCCCCGTGGCTTCGCGATGCGTCACCTGTCATCGCCCTCCGCTGTTTACCAATCGCCTGATGACAGATGTGGGCACGGGCGGGGCATTCGACACGCCCCATCTCTTCGGGGCGCGCTTTTCGGCTCCGTATCTCCACGATGGCAGAGCCCTGACGTTAGAAGAGATCTGGACGGTGCACAGCCCGGACGACACGCACGGTGCCACCAACGACCTCACCAAGGTGCAGCTCAATGAGCTGATGATCTACCTGAGGAGTATTTGATGACGCGGGAAGGAATCGTGCGGGCGTTGCATCCGGATCTCTGGAGCAGGTGTGTCGTATCGCTAGCCGCCGGAGTCGCGCTGCTCCTCTCCGCGACAGGGGTCCTCGGCGCGCAATCGGATTTGGAGCCCCTGTTCGCCAAGTGGGAGACGATCGGGACCGACAAGGGCCTGCCGTCGGCGAAGGTGTTCTCTGTGCTGGTGGACGGCGACCGCGTGTGGGCAGGCACGGAGGGTGGACTGGCGTTGCTCGAAGACGGGGTCGTGCGCACGTTCGGCAAATCTGAAGGCCTGCCGTTCCCCGTGGTCACGGCCCTCGCCCAGAGCGCACTCACCGGCGATCTATGGATCGGCACCATGGGCGGGTTGGCTCGACTGAGCGCTGGTCGAATCGACGCTTTCACACAGCTCAACAGCGGGTTGGTCAACGATGTCATCTACGGAGTCGCCGTAGATGGAGCGGACGTGTGGATCGCAACGGCGGCGGGATTGAACCGCTACGACACGCGCGACGACACGTGGGAGATCTTCGACGTCTCGAACACCCTGATGCACGAGCCCTGGTGCTATGCGGTCACCGCTGCGCCGAGCGGAATCTACGTAGCCATCTGGGGTGGCGGGGTGGTGATTCGCGAGCGCGCCAGCGGGAGATTTCGCGAGCACCGGGACCCGGACGGCGAGATGGAGATCGACCTGTTCCGCGACGATGGGCTGGTTCACGACGTGACTTCCAGCGTAGCCGTGTCCGGGAGCATCATGTGGGTGGGAACCTACTTCGGTTTGAGCCGATACGACGGCCGCCGCTGGAACAGCTACAGCGAACAAGACAGCGGACTCGCCGGAGATTTCATCAACTTTCTCGCGTCCCATGACGACGTCGTGTGGATCGCCACGGATCAGGGCCTGAGCCGTTTCGATTCCGAAACCTGGCATACCTGGAAGCGCTCGGTGACGAGCGGTTTCGAGCATCGGATCACCAGCGGCAGCGGTGTCGTGCGCTCGACTCGTCGCGAGACGGGTCCGGCGAGCGACACGATCTTCGGTATTGCAATCGACGGTGACGATATCTGGCTGGCCACCGCGGCTGGCCTCAGCCACGGAATCGGACGGCATCGAGACCGAGCGAATTCTTCGACAACCAGCGGCGCTGTGCAGAAGAACCTGGTGGGCGAATGGCAGAGCAATCAACCGAGACTGGAAGAGACCGGGACGATGACCCGCTCGCCGGCTGGGGGGGATCGATGATCCGGCGGTGCTTCGGCTGGCGTGGGGCCGCCCTGCTGACAGTGGCGGTGGCGGGGCTCGGAATTCGGACCGCGCATCCGGAAGAGATGCCGCACGACGGCGAGCGGCCGCCCAACGTGGCGAATCCCGACGAGCGCGCGGGCGACTACGCCGAAACTCCCGAAGCGCTGATTCCGTTCAGGATGTCTTCACAACCGTACCGGCATTTCTATCTCAACCCACCGCAGTTTCGCGGGCCGGGGCGCGAGAAGCTCCCGCCCTCCGAGCTGGAGACGGTTCGTATTGGACTGCTCGCACCGCTCGAGGGGACGAGCCACGACCGCGTCGGTCGGGCCCTCCAGCGGGGTGTGGAGCTGGCGCTCGGCGAGGCCAACCAAAGCGGCGGTTATCGGGGGCGCCCGTTCGAGATGATCGCGCGCAACGATCAAGCGCTGTGGGGCAGCTCCGCCAATACGCTGGTCGAGCTGGCCTATGAGCAGAAAGTCTGGGCGGTCATCGGTTCGATCGACTCCAACAGCACCCACGTTGCGCTGCGGGCCGCCCTCAAGGCCGAGGTCCCGATCGTGAATGTCGGCAGTAGCGATCCCACCATCACCGAGACCGGCATCCCCTGGATCATTCGATGTACGCCGGACGATCGACAGACCAGCTACCGCCTCGCCCGCCTGCTGTTCGAAGAGATGGGCCTCTCGCGCGTCGCCGTGCTGCGGTCCAACGATCGATACGGGCGTTTCGGTGTCCGGGAGTTTCGCGACGCCGCCCGCCGCCTGCATCGACCGCTCCCGATGGAGATCCAGTTTCCGCCCGGTCGCGAGGGTCTGGCTCACCGGCTCGACCGACTCGAAGCCGCCGATGTGGAAGCCGTGGTGCTTTGGGGCGAAGCCAAACAGATGGGGCGCATCGTGCGCCTGATGCGGGAGCGGGGTATGCGGCAGCTGATTGCCGGCACGGACCAGCTGGTCTCCCAAGAATTTCTCGAACTCGCGGGAGAAGCAGCCGACGGAGTGGTGGCGACGCTGTGGATGCCCCTCGCGTCGCAAACCGAAGCTTGGCTCGGGTTCCGGCGGCGCTTCCGCGAGCGTTTCGACACGGATCCGGATGTCTATTCCGCCTACGGGTACGACGCCGCCCGCTTGGTCGTCGACGCCGTTCGGCGAGTGGGTCTCAACCGGGTGCAGATTCGCGATGCGCTAGCGGGCATTCGCGTTCATCAGGGAGTGGCCGGCACGATCCGATTCGACGCTACCTCCAACAATATCGCGCAGCCCCAGCTGGCCGTCGTGCGGGATGGGCGTTTTGTTCCGCGCTAGCCAACTTGCAGCCCCGCTGGCGCTGCTCTGGTTGTCGTCCGGCGCCTTTGCCGCTCCGCCGCTGCGGGGGGCAACCGGGCCAGACCGCACACCCATTCGAATCGGCCTCTTGGAGTCGAGTGGCCCGGCCATCGATCGGCTCGCCGCGAGCGCAGCCGAGGCTGTGGCGGAGCTGAACGCCGAGGGCGGCATCGACGGGCGGGCCGTGGCGCTGGTCAGCTTGTCGCCACTCCGGCCCTGGAGGGACGGCGCCGGCGAAACGGCACGCCTGTTGCTCGAGTCGTCTCCCGTGGCGCTGATCGGGCCGGCCGATCGCGCGGGTGCGCACGTGGCGGCTCAGATTGCCACGCGCTGGCGCCGCCCGCTGATTGCCCTGTCTCCGGCGCAAACGCTGACGCGCGTCAAGGACCCCTGGATCTTCCGCGGAATACCCGACGACGGCGATCAGGCGCGCGCACTGCTTCGATGGGCTGTTCCTCGGCCCTGGCAAGAGCAGGTCGTTCTCGTGATCCCGGAAGGCAACGACGGCCTCGAGCGACAGGCCGCGCTCGAGAACGCCTGCCGCGACCTGGGCGTCACACCAGCAGCCGTGATTCGCGTTGGCAGTCACGCTGCGGGCTCTGGGCGCGAAATCACATCACTCGTGGATGCGCCCGCGCGGATCCTGCTGCTCTGGCTCGACGCCGATCCGGCCGCCGATTTTCTGGAAGCACTGGCGACCGAACTTCCACGCTACTCGATTCTCGGAAGCACGCGGCTGGACGATCGAGCGTTCCTCGAACGCGCGGGAGCGCGCGCGGAGGGGCTGGCACTGCCGATGCTTCGCGCGGCGCTCGGCTACGACATGGTTCGCGCGGTCGCGATGGCGGCCCGGCGAGCAGGAGCGCAACCGGACCGCATCCGCGAGGAACTCGCCAGCGGATTTCGTTTCGACGGCCAATCGGGCAGCTTCCACTTCGATCGGGCCGGCAACCGGGTCGGCGCCATCCGCGTCGGCGTCATTCGGAGCGGAGAGCTGGTCGCGCCAGCCGGCGGAAATTCAGCTCAGGACCAGGTGCCCACCTTGGCGCCCTTCAGATCGGCCTCGTCGAACCAGTAGCTCGTCACCGCCTTGGTCTCGGTGAAGAACGCGATGCCGTCGGTGCCCATCACGTGCAGGTCGCCGAAGAAGCTGTTCTTGTGCCCGCAGAACGGGAACGAAGAGATCGGAACCGGGATGCCTACGTTGATTCCCACCATCCCGGCGTGGGTGCGGCGGCTGAACTCGCGGGCGTACTTGCCGTTCATGGTGAAGAGCGCGGAGCCGTTGGCGAACTCGCTCGCGTTCATCTCGGCAAGGCCTTCCTCGAAGTCACTCACCCGCTTGATGGAGAGCACCGGCCCGAAGATCTCGTCGATGCCGATTCGCAGCTCGGGGGTCACGCGGTCGAAGACCGTGGCGCCCATGAAGTAGCCACCCTCGTAACCCGGTACCTCTGAGCCGCGGCCGTCGAGTATCAGTTCTCCCCCCTCGCCGACGCCCTTATCCACCCAGCTGTAGACGCCGTCGCGGTGCTCGCCGGTGACCAGCGGACCGAGATCGGTCTCGGGCAGCCAGGCCGGGCCCATCTTCAGCTTCTTGGCCAGGTCGATGATCGTGCCGACCAATTCGTCGGCGATCTCTTCCTCGACGCAGATGGCGGGCAGCGCCATGCAGCGCTCGCCCGCGCAGCCAAAGGCCGAGTTGATGACGCGCTTGGCGGTCGCCGCCACGGGCGCGTCCTTGAGAATGAGTGCGTGATTCTTGGCTTCGGTCAAAGACTGGACGCGCTTGCCCTCGGCGGCCGCAGCCTGATAGACGTGCAGGCCGACCTTCTTCGAGCCCACCAGCGTTACGCCTCGAACCATGGGATGCCTGAGCAGCGGCTCGGCCTCGTTGCGCGAGGCGGTCACCAGGTTCACGACGCCCTTGGGAAGACCCGCTCGGGACAGCAGCTCGACCATGCGCATGGCCGTCTGGGGGACCATGCTGGCGGCCTTCAACACGTAGGTGTTGCCCGTGACGATAGCCAGCGGAATCATCCAGCCCATCGGGATCATGGCCGGGAAGTTGAAAGGTGCGATGCCCACGAAGACACCCAGCGGCTCGCGGTAGCTGACGGTGTCGTAGCCGGTAGACGTGTTCATCGCACTGCGCCCCTGCATGGTGACGGGGGCCGCGCAAGCCAGCTCGACCACCTCGATCGCCTTGAAGATGTCGCCCTGGGCCTCCGCGAAGGTCTTGCCCATCTCCGTCGCCAGCAATGTGGCCAGCTCGTCCTTGTGCTTCTCGAGCAGAACCTTGTAGTTGAACATCACCTGCACGCGCTTGGCGAGCGGCGTGTCCCGCCACTCGGGAAACGCGGCGGCGGCAGCCTCGACACAGCCGTTCACCTCTTCCAGCGTGCAGCTGGGCGCCTCGGCCATGACTTCGCCGGTGCTCGAGTTGGTGACGGGCATGTAGTTGCTGGTCTTGGACTCGTGCCAGGCACCGTCCATGAAAAACTTGAGCTTCGTCGGGCTTCCCTTACTGGTCGTGATATCGGAATGGTCGTTCATGGCTTCCTCTTCATTGGCTCGCCCGGCTCACCCGCCCGGCGTTTTTCGGGACCCCTGGGAGCCGATCGGCATCCTCTGGGTATGCGCACGGATCCTATCAATAAAGCCACTACAGAGGAAGAGGCGCCCCCGCATTTGCGGCCCGCGCGCGGGCACTGCGACACAATGGGACTCGAGTTCGTGCGCGAGTTCACTCTCGGAGTTGCGCGCCTAGCTGCGCGTTGGCCTGCGGCCAAAGCTTCTGCGGCGGCGGATGATCCGCTTCGCAGATCAGCCTCCTAGCTGCGCGTTGGCCTGCGGCCAAAGCTTCTGCGGCGGCGGATGATCCGCTT